>Ga0326511_10001651_pt1 | contig 18387 bp, 22 predicted proteins | sample 0_2496_0518_D_FD_203701 | JGI IMG/M metagenome (GOLD analysis project Ga0326511, IMG submission 203701) | Bovine rumen microbial communities from UC Davis, California, United States - 0_2496_0518 | ecosystem: Host-associated > Mammals > Digestive system > Stomach > Rumen | place: USA... | reverse complement strand
TCGGCCCTTCTCATATAGTTCCTATATACTTCTCATATACTTCTTATATCACCTATATAAGAAGTATATGAGAAGTATATGAGAACGATATAAGAACGATATAAGAAATGCCGAATTATCTACCTCTTCGACCCCTCTCGGAGGGGGCAGGGGAGAGGGAGATTTATTTCAATATTTGTTTCGTGTGTTCCTTGGTGTTCACCTTGCCGATGGCGTCGACGATGGTGCCCTGCTCGTCGATGACGTAGGTGGTGCGGAGGGTGCCCATCGTGACCTTGCCGTAGTTCTTCTTCTCGCCCCAGGCCTCGTAGGCTTCCAATATCTTGTGTTCGGGGTCGGAGATGAGGTGGAAGGGCAGCTCGTACTTGGCGATGAACTTCTGGTGGCTGGCGGCGCTGTCGCGGCTGACGCCGAGCACCTCGTAGCCCTGGGCCAGGAAGCGGTGGTAATTGTCGCGCAGGTCGCAGGCCTCGCTGGTGCAGCCCGGCGTGCTGTCCTTGGGATAAAAATAGAGCACCAGCTTCTTGCCGGCATAGTCGGTCAATCTGATGATATTTCCGTTCTCGTCCGCGCCCTCAAACATCGGCGCCTTGGTTCCAATCTGTAGCATTTTCTTTCTTTTTAATTTCCCGCTTCGCGCAATCCATGAATCCATTATAGATTTATGGATTTCCGCCGCAGGCGGGAGTCTTGTTAAACGCTGCAAAAGTACGAACTTTTTCCGACATGGGCGAAAAAGATTTCTGTATGTGGATTATTTTGTGTATTTTTGCATCGTGAAATCAATCGGGATATGGAATCATTGACCAACACAGACAGCACATCCACGGCACGTACCTCACGCTTGCGCCAGGCTAGAAAAGCCGCTGACTCCCAGCCATCCGTAGGGAAGACGCCCGAAAGCGAGCTGATGGAGGTGGACGAGTATTTTGAAATTCTTAGAAAGCGGGTCAATGACTATTATGACAGTTTACAAGGTCAGGATTAGTCGCTCCGCGATGCGCGATATGGATGACTTGGAGGATTTTCTCAAGTCCGTAATGTCGCAAACGGGTGCCAACAAATACATCGACAATATGATTGCCGAAGTGCAGTCGCTCTCGGTGTATGCCGACCTGTACCGGCCGAGCACGATGGCCGACATACGGCAGTACCATCCCAAGGCCCGCCGCATGGTGAGCCACAACCGCCGCTGGTGTTTCATATTCCATGTTGAAGATGATATGGTCATTGTCGACCGTATCCGCCCGTCCAAGATGATAGCGCGTTAGGTCCGCAGTATTCAATTACAAGAATAACAAATGCCGTTCACCCGACCGAAAGTGAGCGGCGTCTTCTTTTTTTTTCAGAAGGCGCCGGCATGGTTGACAGCAACGCTGTTCAGCTTGGTGAGGTGCTCCAGCAGATTCTCGCGGTCTGATTGGGTATATCTTTTACTCCCCTTTTAGTCAAACTTTGTCAAATACTGCCTCCCTCCTATGTACCTTCTTCGATGCAAGCACGTACCCTCGGCGATGGTTCGGTGAAATGGGGTTCAAAGTCTCATGCTCATCTTTTGCCAAAAACATGAGCATCTTTACAAATAATCATGCTCATGCTTGGTGTATAATCATGAGCATGATTTCCGGAAATGATGAGCATGATTTCAAAACTTCATGCGCTTGAGATTTTTTTTGTGCTACCTTATCACTACCACCTTGCGGGCGGGGTGGTTGCCTATCTTAATCATATAGGTACCGCTGGCGGGCGCGTCGAAGCGCAGCAGGGAGAAATCGTCCTGCTTGGTCGCAAGCACTCGTCCGATGACATCAAACAACATCACGTTGTTGCCGTTGGCTCCTTCGACAACTATCTGGCCTTGGCTGGTGTACACCTTGGCATTCAATGCATCCACGCCGTCAATACCCTCTTGGGTGATATAGACAGTGTCATGTATAATGATGGTGTCATGCAGCCAAAGGGTGTCGGTGTGATATACAACCGTGGTGTCATGCACATAAATCGTGTCACGCAGGCTCTCAATGGATGCGAATACTGCTGACAGTGTTGTGTCGCCTCTAACCGTTATATATCGACTTGCGAACTCGTTGCTATCGCTCCACATCACAAACCTGTATCCAGTGCTGGGTGTCGCATAAACATAAGCTGACGAAAGGTAATTGAAACTTCCTGTATTGTTACCGCTACTTCCCACATTCACCGTTCCGCCTCCATTAGATTGAACTGTTACCGTATATTGTGCAGGAGTGAATTCTGCTCTCAATCTCAAACTATAATCCATAACTCTATAGTATGGGTTTTCATTCGAGAATGTAAACCACTGATATGTCGACGAGTTATAGGCTTTCCATTCAGAGAAGGAGTAACCGTGATATGGATATGCAGTGAATGAGGACATGTCACCATAATATGCCGTATCGCCAACGGCATATCCTTGTGTTGAATCGAAGACCTCCACAATATTGTAGAATTGGCGAGGCGTGAAGATGGCGCTTATCACAGTATCGCTCGTCACATACAGTGAGCGCGGATTGTTTGTATCACCGTCGTTCCATGAGACAAAATCGTAAGCCGGAAATGAATATGTAGTAGCAGGTGTGGCTGTAATAATAGCAGGTGTCGTGCAGGTCGGTTCTTGGGTCATTTCTATCATGCCCCCCGTCGTTTGTTGCAGAGTTACCGTTCCATACACGCCCTCCTCCACGAAATGAGAAAACTGATTCAACTGCGAATTGTTGGAGTAAGCTGTTGATGTTCCGCATGGTGTGTAAACAAACGCATAGAGAGGAGCACCATTAAATGCACCAGTTCCTATAGACGGCGGAGTGGTCGAATTAAAGTTAATGCTCGTGAGGCTACTGCATCCGTCAAAGGCATGTGATCCAATAGATGTTACAGATCCAGCAATATTGAGGGTTAATAGAGCCATTCCATAATCAGTTCCAGCAGCAAATGCGCTATCCCCGATGGTTGTAATTGTATTAGGAATGTTTATTGTAGTTGCATTATAAAGTCGGTTTTGATACATGTTATAAGCCCAACCAGACCCATTATAAGTTAGACCAAAACAAGCATAATTGCCAATTTCCGTAACATTAAAAGTGATTCCGTTATATGTTACGCTTGCCGGAATATCAACTTCTCCAGATAGAGTACTACCCCGTCCAACGATGCGGACGGTAAGATTGGCATTGCTGATTATATCATAGAACCAGCCGTCTTTCTGGAAATCATACGCCCATGCTGAGTGTACTAACGTAATTAGCAAGGTGGACACTAAAAAAAGTTTCTTTTTCATATTAAATACGGTTTAATTATTGATTGAATATTTACTTGATAATAGTGTCCATGTTTCGTTATCAGCACCCAATACATGTTCAAGAGATCCCGGTGTTGACAAACGCAATAGTTCATGCTCTGTATATGTCCCAAAATCTTCGTCAATTTCTTCAAGCAATAACTTTCCTTCCCTTACCATACTACTAACTAATCCAATAACTCCAGCCACATCGTCTTTGTTAAATTTGCAATTCTCGGAGATATTGACAGTAACAATGTTGTCGCCCAAATTGTCGAAATGAAAACCGTCAAGTCCCATTAATTGCTCTAATGCCATGCCTATTGTTGCATTGGAATTCTGCTCTTTGACTTTCAGTAAGCCGTATAAAATGTCATTTTCACTCATGGCCACTATTTTGTGCCGAATAGACCCTACTGCGGCGGGTATACAAAAGAAGCGTGGGCCTGTATGTCTCACATTGTACTTGAAGGTCGTAGGAAAACCCGAATGGATAATGTAATAACAGTCCACGCTAAAAGCGTTGAACCGTTATACATCCTCATCCATGGCTTGAAAATTTCCTACGTTCTCAAGTACAAGGAAGCATAACGCTTCTTATCATTAACTTTTGGTCTTGAGGTTTTACCCTCAAAAACCGACTGCAAAAATACGACATTTTTTTCATCCTGCAAAAAAAAAATTTGCGGGGATAAAATTTTGTTCCTATCTTTGCAAATTCAAAACGACGATGTTATGCCAACACTGATGAATGTTTTCGGACTGCGTTTCTTCTTCTATTCTGAGGAGCATCTGCCTATGCATGTGCATATTCAGAACTCCGATGGCAAGGCGAAGATTGCATTAAATCCCGATGTCTTGCTTGTGGAAAACCACGGAATCAAGCCACACGACATCAAACGGGCAATAGAGATTGCCCGCATGTATCAAAAGGAATTTATCAAAGCATGGGAGGAGTATCATGGAGAATAACACAATAATCAAGGACATTTGGTTCGATGGAGGGCGCATCTTTATGCGCGATGCCTTAGACAGTGTATATACCCGTCCGTTGGAGGCATTCCCGTTGTTGATGGAAGCCACCGATGAACAGCGGGCTGGTTTCGTTATTGACCCACAGGGCGATGCCGTCCGTTGGCCGGAGATCGACGAAGATATTCACGTATCGAGTTTCCTCGAACAAAAAGAGCCTGATGAGAGCAACGAAATAGCAAAGATATTTCGCCGCTTCCCACAGTTGAATGTGTCGGAAGTGGCACGTCAGATGGGTATCAACAAAAGCCTGCTGTCGAAATACATCTATGGCATCAAAACACCCAGTGAGCACCGTCGTATGGAAATAAAACGCGCTTTGCACACGCTTGGGGAGGAACTAATGTCAGTGTGAAGTAAAACGAAGAAAGGCACCCAATCGGGTGCCTTTCTTGTTTAAGTGTTACTATCGGCTTAGTACATTCCGCCCATTCCGCCCATGCCGGGGTTGGCGGGGGCTGCGGGTTCGGGTTCCTTGATGTCGCAGAGGACGCACTCGGTGGTGAGGAGCATGCCGGCGATGCTGGCGGCGTTCTCCAGGGCCACGCGGGTCACCTTGGCGGGGTCGATGACGCCGCTCTGGAAGAGGTTCTCGTACTTCTCGGCGCGGGCGTTGTAGCCGTAGTCGCCCTTGCCGTTCTTCACCTCGTTGACGACGACGCTGCCTTCGAGGCCGGCGTTCTCGACAATCATGCGCAGGGGCTCCTCGACGGCGCGGCGGATGATCTCGATGCCGAGCTTCTCGTCCTCGTTCTCGGGCTTGACGCCTTCGAGCTTCTGGGCGGCGCGGATGAGGGCGGTGCCGCCACCGGGGATGATACCCTCTTCGACAGCTGCACGGGTGGCGTGCAGGGCGTCGTCGAAGCGGTCTTTCTTCTCCTTCATCTCGACCTCGCTGGCTGCGCCGACGTAGATGACGGCCACGCCGCCGGCCAGCTTGGCGAGGCGCTCCTGGAGCTTCTCGCGGTCGTAGTCGCTGGTGGTCTTCTCGATCTGGGCTTTGATCTGACTCACGCGGGCCTTGATGGCGTCGCTATTGCCCTTGCCGCTGACGATGGTGGTGTTGTCCTTGTCAATGCTGATCTTCTCGCTCTGGCCGAGCATGCTGAGGTCGGCGTCCTCGAGCTTGTAGCCTTTCTCCTCGCTGATGACGGTGCCACCGGTGAGGATGGCGATGTCTTCGAGCATCTCCTTGCGGCGGTCGCCGAAGCCGGGAGCCTTGACGGCGGCGATCTTCAGGCTGCCGCGCAGACGGTTGACCACGAGGGTGGCCAGGGCCTCGCTCTCGACGTCCTCAGCGATGATGAGGAGCGGACGGCCGGTGTTGACGACCTTCTCGAGCACGGGCAGGAGGTCCTTCATGGTGCTGATCTTCTTGTCGTAGATGAGAATGTAGGGGTTGTCGTAGCTGCACTCCATCTTCTCGGTGTCGGTGACGAAGTAGGGGCTGATGTAGCCGCGGTCGAACTGCATACCCTCGACGACCTTGACGGTGGTGTCGATGCCCTTGGCGTTCTCGATGGTGATGACGCCGTCCTTCGTCACTTTCTCCATGGCCTCGGCGATGATGTCGCCGATGGCGCTGTCGTTGTTGGCGCTGATGGTGGCCACCTGGCGGATCTTCTGGATGTCGCCGCCGACCTCCTGGGCCTGCTCCTTGATGCTCTTCACGATCTCGGCCACGGCCTTGTCGATGCCGCGTTTGAGGTCCATGGGGTTGGCACCGGCGGTGACGTTCTTCAGGCCGGTGTTGACGATGGCCTGGGCCAGCACGGTGGCGGTGGTGGTGCCGTCGCCGGCCTGGTCGTTGGTCTTGGAGGCGACCTCCTTGACCATCTGGGCGCCCATGTTCTGGATGCCGTCCTCAAGCTCGATTTCCTTGGCCACGGTCACGCCGTCCTTGGTCACCTGCGGGGCACCGAACTTCTTGTCGATAACCACATTGCGGCCTTTGGGGCCGAGGGTCACCTTTACTGCATTTGCCAACTCGTCGACGCCTTTGCGAAGCTGCTCGCGAGCGTCATTATTGAAAACTATCTGTTTTGCCATAACTTTTCGAATTTGTGAATTTGTTAATTCGTTAATTTGTTAATCCTTTTTGGAATGTGTCAACTTGTTAATTTGTTAGTCATTGACTGCGTTAGCACGACTTACACATTCACACATTTACGCATTCACGCATTAGATTATTGCGTAGATGTCGCTTTCTTTCATAATCATCAGCTTCTCGCCGTCGATCTCGATTTCGGTGCCGCTGTACTTGCCGTAGAGGACATGGTCGCCCACCTTGACGGTCATCTCGTGGTCCTTGGTGCCCTTGCCCACGGCGAGGACTTCGCCGCGCTGCGGTTTCTCCTTGGCGGTGTCGGGGATGATGATGCCGCTGGCGGTCTTCTGTTCAGCCTCGGCGGGACGCACGAGGACTCGGTCTGCTAAAGGTTTGATGTTTGTCATAACTGTTATGTTTTTTTTGTTTTACTTCGTTTGTTCTGTGCGCCGTGCTTCAGCGCGGCGACACCCAATGTTATCAACATCCGTGCCAACCCCCATAAAACTGCCAGCGACTGCCACCGGCTGACACTTTGTCAGTCCCGGTGGCAGTCGCCGTCGCCTCATTTGTTATTTCAATATTTTTTGAAGTGGAAGTATGCAGGCCACATGGCGGACGTGGTATAGTTCAAGGGATACCAATCTTCGGATATTCCGTCAGTATAATAGGTACCGAATATGGGTTCGCTACCGGTTATGCTGTATCGCAGGCGGAACACCTCATGGAAGTACCCATAGCCGTCGCTGGCTGTGGCATCCACTGCCGTTATTGTGAACTTGCCATGTTCAAACGGAAAATCTCCGTCGAAGCGCGGGAAGATATAGCTCTGCCCTTCGCCGTAGCCCATGTGAATCAGCACGTCGCACCTCTCGCATCGGTGCATCATTAGCCCGAACTCATCGGTGCGGACAAATGGGAAAGAAATGACGGTGTTGAGGTCTTGTGGAGCGTAGTCTTCAAACTCCAACGTGAAGCCGTTGCTCGAGAAGTCGAAGTTGCCAATCAGGCAGTAGTGGTTGGCCTGGCTCGGTTGGTCAAGGTTCTGGATGAAGATGAACACGCGGTCGTTGTAGTAGTTGTAATAACCTGAATCCTGCGGGTCGAAGTAGTTGTAACGACAGAAGCCATCGGGCACCATGAGGTTGTAGCCGACGAAGGTGTTGATGCTGTCGTACATCATGCCGGTGAAGAACATCAGCTGGTTAGCAGTGTCGACGCTGAGTATGATGCGCCACATGGGCGAAGCGTCGCAGACATAGGTCAACACATCGCAGCCCAATGTGGGCAGTGGGTCTGGTGTCGGGGATGGCGCGGTGGCGTAGGCGGTGCCGTTCCAGGTGCCGTTATTGGGATCGAAAGTCACGGTGACGGTCAGCCCCTCGTCCTCCATCTGGGCCATCCAGCGCTTCATGGCCTCGCGGTCGGTGGTGCTGAAGGTGGTGGCGTCCTTGGTGTTGGTACGCGGGCTGCCAGCCCGCGATTTCTGGGACGCGGACAGCTTGTCCGCGATACTTCGCAGGCTGGCAGCCTGCGTACCATTGTAGAAGGTGACCTCGTTGCCGTCCTCGGCCCAGTCGCAGAAGCGGTCGAGGAGTTCCTGCCACTCGGCCTCGGTCTCGAGGTGGACGGTGGTGGTTTTGTCTACTACGGACGCAGCGTGCTGCGTCCCTACAGACGTAACAGTGTAGGTAATGTCGCGCTCGCAGGTGGCGACGCTGCTTTCTTTGTTGCAGGCCGCAAGCATAAGAACGGAGGCCAGCAGGATTGTATGTTTTATCGTTGTTTTCATCTGTCCTTAGTTTATTCTGTCAAAGCCGAAGTCGCGTAGGGGATTGTAGTTCTCGGAGGTTTGGCCTTCTGTCCATCGGTGCCATATCTCAAGGTTAGAACCAGGGTTTTCGATGTCGAAGTAGATCTCCCCAAGGTTGTCTTCTTGGAAAAGGAAATTCCATTTGAAGCCGTAGTCGCCAAGGTCCATGAGGGCGTAGCTGAACCTGCCGTTGCTGAAAGGTCGGTCGGGGTTGGTGTACATGCTGGTGTCTCCGTAGCAAACGGCGCTTTGGCCGAAGCCTAGGTCGTTGTTGGTACGGTCGATGTGGAGGGTGACGCTGACGGAACCCACGGTGCAACAGTGGAGCGTGGTGTATTGGGTGGTGGGAACGAGCCTGGCGTGGTGGATGTGGGTGTTGTCGGCTGGACAGTTGCCGACGTAGTTGTAGGTGAGGTCGAGGGTGTCGCCTCCCGCAGGGGCGATGGTGAAACTTACCTCGAAGGAGGTGTTGGTGCTGTAGTAGTCGTGGAGCAATAGTTGGTCACTGCTGCGGAAATAGCGGAACTTGCCGATGGGGAAGTGCACCGCCGTCTGGCCGGGGAGGTTGCCGGTGGTAATGTAGACCACATGGTTGGCGGTGTCAAAGGTCATGATGACGCCGACGGCATCACCGGGATAGGGCGTGGCGTAGGTGATGCAGTCTGGGTTTGTCGAAGTGGCGTTGGCATAGGCGGTGCCGTTCCAGGTGCCGGTGTTGGAGTCGAAGGTCACCGTGACGGTCAGCCCCTCGTCCTCCATCCGGGCCATCCAGCGCTTCATGGCCTCGCGGTCGGTGGTGCTGAACTCTGTCACATCTTTGGTTGCACTCTTGGCAACCTTATTTTTAGCATTGTAGAAGCTGACGGTGCTGCCGTCCTCTGCATAGTCGCAGAACTGTTCCAGCAGGGCGTCCCATTCCGACTCGGTGTGTGTGGTGACGCGATGTTCCGTTGCATCTACGGTGTAGACAATGTCGCGTAGCGCGTCCTCTTTGTTTTTCTCGCAGGCCACCATCGTCAGCAGGGCGGCAATAAGTGTGAAGATTTTCAGCGTGTTTTTCATATCGCTATAACGTTGATTGTGTTTTTTTATTGTTTGTTTTCTATTGTTTTCATCTGGTAGTCCATCAGGGCCTGGCGTTGCGCCTCGGTGTCGACGCGGTAGAAGGCCACGGTGCGGTCGGCATGGACGGCCATGGCACGCCAGGCGGGGCGGACGGCGCGTTTGACGCGTCGGGCGGGCTCGTCGATGTCGCCCATCCAGCTGGTGACGCCCTCCGATGTGCGGATGTCGAACTCCGCCTTCAGCTCCGCCCACGCCGCGCTGTCATCGGCCACCAGCAGCACCACGTCGGTCTTCAGCGTGTCGCCGAGCTGGAAGCCCTTGACCTGCGCCACCGTGAGGTCTTGTCGCGGTGCATACCGCTGGTAGAGCGGCAGCTCCGTCTCCTCGTGCGAGCAGGCCAGCAGCATCAATGGCATAAGTATAAGCAACAGGCGTTTCATAGCGTCTCGATGGTTAGAATGCGGCTGGCTTCGGCTGCCCAATGGCCTTCGGCAATGCCGTTGCGGTTGCAGGCCACGGAGTCGTAGTTGCGAGTGGAAAGTGGAAAGTGGAAAGTGGAAAGTGTGATTCCGGCCACTAGCACCATGGCCACCGAGGCCAGTGCCGTGCGGCGCACTCGCCGTCGCTGTTGCCATGCAGGGTACTCCTGCTGCAGGCGCCGCTGCAGCCCCTGGCGTTCTTCCTGCTCCCATAGTTCTTCAAAATGTTTCTCGTCCATATCGTTTTTCTCTTTATTTTATCATTTCCTTTTTCAGCCGTTCTTTTATCCGCATCAGGCGGATGCCTACGTTGTTCTTCGTCATGCCCAGTTTGCGGCCAATCTCTTTGTATTCATACCCTTCGAGGTGGAGGGTGACGATGCTGCGGTCCGGCTCCGGCAGGAGGGCTATCAGCTCGCGCAGGTCGCGGTGCAGGGTGGTGTCCTCCTCGGGTGCGTCGAAGCTTTCCGGCACGGGGTAGGAGGGAGGCTCCTTTCGCAGCAGGTCCACGCAGGTGCTCCTCGCCACGCGCCACATCCACGACGCCTGCTGCGGTGTGCTGGGAATGGACATCAGCTTCTCCCGTCGCTCCCACAGCACCACCAGCACCTCCTGCAGCAGGTCCTCCTCGTCCAGCCCCCGACGGGCATAGCGCCGGCAGACCGCAAACAGCAGCCCCTTGTGCCTCAGCACTATCCCGTTGAACCCTTCGTTAGTCGCCATCAGTCAACCTTCAGCTGTCAATTTTCAATTTTTATTTTTTAATTTTTAATTTCTTCTCGCCTATATAACGTAAAAAAAGGGGGTGAAAATTACATCCCCAAGAAAAAAAATATAAAAAAAAAGACCCGGGCCGATATCGACCCGGGCATCCAATTGTAAATTAACCAAGAACACTTTCGTTTTTTTCCCCCTTTTTATTCGGTCACCACGGCGCGGTGGAACACCAGCTGCACGGGAACCGGGTTGGTCTCGTCATCGTCGAATGCCACGGCGAACTCAACGATGATGGCGTCGGAGGCCTCGTCGTAGCGGAAGGGAATTTCGATGTCTACCAGGTTGGCACCGCTCAGGGCTCCCGTCTGGGTGGCGGCGTCGTAGCTGTAGTTGTAGTCCAGGCCCTGGATCTCTTCCATGGTGTATTCATCGCCGTCCTCGACGAGGTTCAGACCGGTGACATTCTCCGGGAACACCAGGTGGGCATAGCTGTTGTCGAAGTTGAGGCCGAACTGAAGGTCCAGGCCGGTAATCTCGGCGCAGTCGCCCATCTCGACACCGATGATGTCGCTGAACGACAGCGTATAGGTCCACTCCGTACCGACAAGGTCGGCCACACTCTTCACCATCAGCGTGTTCCCTGTCTCCGGATTGGCGATGGTGTTGTCGTCCTCCTTCTGGCAAGCGGTCATGCCGAGCATCAGCACGGCGGCGGCAAGGGCAAAAAAGTTTTTCTTCATAATGTTGATTTGTTTTTTGTTATTTATTTGTTTCTTTCTTTTGTTTGTTTCTTTACCCATAAGAACGTATCGAAAATCAAAAAAACTACACCGGGATGAATTTTTTTTACCCTGTTGTCTCCGTTGCCGTTCCCATTCGGGTAATTCGCCGGTAATTGACCTGCGGCAGCAAGAATTCGAGTAATTCGCCAGTAATTGACCTGCGTAGCTTTCGCTCAATTCGCTTAATTCGCCTGTAATTGACCTGCGGCAGCAAGAATTCGAGTAATTCGCCAGTAATTGACCTGCGTAGCTTTCGCTCAATTCGCTTAATTCGCCGTCAAAAAAAGAGCCGTTCGCCGTAAAACAAAAGCCGGGTCAAACTTCGACCCGGCTTCCGACTATTAAAGTAACCAAGAAATTCTTATTCAGCCGTAGCGGTGCGGTGGAACACCATGGGTACGTTGACCACGTTGGTGTCGCCCTCGAAGGCCATGGGCAGGACGAAGGTGATTTCGTCGGTGGCGTCGTTGTAGGTGAATTCGAGCTGCGAGGTCACCTCGTTGCCGTTCTCGTCCTCGGCGGTGCCGACGAGGCTGCCAGTATGGGTGGCGCCGTCGTAGCTGTACTCATAGTCCACACCGGTGATCTGCTCCATCGTCGTGCCGTCGGCGGAGAGACCCCATGCCTCGACCATTTCGCCGAAGGAGAAGTGGGCGTAGCTGGCATCGAAGTTCAGGTAGTAGAGGTCGCCCAGGCTGGGAACCATGATGGCGGTGTCGCCGTTCTCGTCCATCAGGACGATGTCGTTCATCGTGTAGGTCCAGTCGGTACCGATGAGGTCGGAGGTCGTTTTGACGCGGGCGCTGGTGGTGGGTTCACCATTGTCGACGATGTCGGTGATGACATCTTCTTTCTGGCAGGCGGTCATGCCGAGCATCAGAACAGCAGCGGCGAGGGCAAAAATGTTTTTCTTCATAATTTTTTAATGTTTTTAATTGTTTATTAATTTAATTGATTTGTTTTTTTGTTTCGACTTTGTTGTCTTTGTGTTTTTGTCTTACACCTATAAGAACGTAGCAAAAATTCAAAAAACTACAGCCAATGTAAATTTTTTTTCTTTTTTTTTACATCTTCTCGAACTGCAGCTGGTAGTAGGTGTTCTCGTCGTCGCCACTGCCGGGGCGCGAGATGATCATGGTCGAGTTGGTGAGCCAGTTGATATACCACTGGCTTCCACCGGTGGGCAGCATTGTGCAGCAGAGCATGCCTTCGTCGTCGATGCTCCAGGTGCCGTTTTCGCTGGTGGCGTTGGCTCCTGTCACGGTGTAGGTCGCCGTGCCGTCCTGACGGAAGACAACGGTGATGTCCTGCCCTGCGCTTTCAGGAGTATAGATTGTGGTGGACAGCACGTAGTCCGAGCTGTTGCCCATATTGGTCTCTGCAATGTAGCTCAAGCGCCATTCGCCGGTCACACTGCCCTCCAGCGGAAGGCTGATGTCGAGCACGAGGAATTCGTCCCCGTTGATGTCCTGCAGCACTTTCACCTCGCCGCTGAGGGTCGCCACCTCGCCGGGGTGCTGACCGTCGGTGAACACTTCCACCGAGGTGCAGAGGTATCCGTCCTTGAGAATGAACAGCACCGAGTCGTCATTCACCACCAGGGCGGCCACCTTGCGGGACAATTCAGGTTCTGTCAGCGGGGGCATGTCCACCAGCGCCAGGATACCCGTGAAGCTCTCGCTCACATCCTCGTGGTAAGGGGCGTTGATATAGGCTGTGCCGTTCCAGGTACCGGAATCGTTGTCGTATTTCACGCTCACCGTTTTGCCGGCCTTCTCCATGTCCTTCATCCAGTTCTTCATCTCCTCGCGGCTTGTGGTGCTGAACGTGGTGACGTCTTTCATCATCGTGCCGGTGCCCTTGGTCGACGGCGTCTGGGTCGTGGCGGTGTTGTAGAAAATCACCTCCGAACCGCCTTGGGCGTAGGAGCAGAATTTGTCCAGCAGGGCGTTCCACTCGGCCTCGTCCTTCACATTCGTGCGGCCTTCGTCGTGACCTACGGCATACACAATGACGCGCTCCTGGCCTTGGATGCCCTCGTCGGTGTTTCTCTCGCAGGCTGCCAAACCCAGCATCGTCACAGCCAGCATGGCCACGATGCTCTTCTTATATATATTATTGAATTTCTTATTCATGATATTTCTTGGTTTTAAAAATTGTTTCTTTGACTTCCAGTCTCTACAACTCTATGTCTCTACTACTCTATGTCTCTACGACTTTATTTTTTTATGTCTTTCTTCATCATGCCCTGCATCTGGTAGTCGATCAAGGCATCATACTGCTGCTCGTTTTCCAGGTGGTAGAAAGCTATGGTGTGTCTTTTGTGCGACGCCACCACGCGCATCACCGGCCTGCCGGTCCATTTCATTCGCTGTGCGGGCTTCTGGGGATTGCCCAGCCAGCTGACGACGGTCTCCGTGCCGCGGATGTCGAACTCTTTGATGAGCTTCTGCCAGGCTTCGTCGTTCTCCGCCTGCAGCATCACCACGTCGACGCCCACGCTGTCGTTCAGCTTGAAGCCGTCCACCTGCGCCACCGTCAGACCCGGCCGCGAGGCATACTGCTTGTACAGCTGTCCCTGCGACATGGCCACCAACGGCATCAGCAGCACGAGGATGATTATTGCTATTCGTTTCATATTGCTTTTTTAACTCTTAACTCTTAACTCATAACTCTTAACTCCCTCTACACCATCACTTCGTCCATCAGCATATCTCCGGCCAGGTCCACCCAGTATTGGTCCTCGATGTCGGCCTTGTTGCAGTAGGCTTTGGCGTAGCCCTCGTGCTCCAGCATGGGCTGTGCGCCGCCGAGAGTCAGGGGAATGGCGGCTCCGGCCACCACCAGCACCAAGGCTGCCACACTCATTCTGCGGCGTTGGCGTGTGCGCCAGGCGGGATATTCTGCCGCCAGCTTCGTGGCGTAGCGCTCGGCCTCGGCCCTCGACCACAGTTCGTCAAATTGTTCTTGTTTCATATCTTTATCTTTTTTTGATTCGTAAAACTAAAAACTCATCACTCCTCACTCCTCACTCAAACAAACCCCTCTCTCAGTTTCTCTTTCGCTCTCACCAACCTCACGCTCACATTCTTCTCGCTCATTCCCAGGCTCTGGCCTATCTCCTCGTAGCTGTATCCTTCCAGCTGCATGCGCACTATGGTGCGGTCGGGTTCGGTGAGGGTGGCTATCTGCTCGTGCAACTCGTGCACCAGGGTGCGGTCCTCGGCCACTGTGTCGTAGCTCTCCGGCAGTTCGTCGTGCTGGTGGTAGGACCGGAGGGCGTCGATCACCGCATTGCGGCTGATTTTCCACACCAGTGCGGCCTCCTGCACGGCGAGCCCCTGCTCGAATATCTTCCCTCTTGCCCGCCACAGGGCCACCGAAGCTTCTTGCACAAGGTCTTCCACCTCCAGTCCACGTGTGCTGTAGCGGCGGCAGAGGGTGAAGAGCAGTCCGCGATAGCGGTGCAGCAGTGCTTCGAATGGGTCCTTTGTTCTCACGATTATAATAACGTAGCAAAAAGCAAAAATACTACACGCACATGAAAAAAAATTTTTATTTTTTAATTTTAATATGTACTTTTGCCAAATAATCGATTTATAAATGAGATAGTTAGAGTTATGAAAACCAGGTATTTGCTCCTCGTGCCGTTCCTTGCGGCCGCCCCCCTTTCCGCTTTTGCGCAGTCCAATCTCCCTGCGTCGTCTTCCAATGCCGACCCCGCTCCCTCCACCCGCCTCTCGCCCTACGCCATGCGTCTGCAGCACGACCTCGAGCAGCTCGACCGCAAGGTCCGCAAGCGCGACACCCTGCTCATCGAGCGCTATTCCCTTGTCCGCCAGGGCTGCACCTACTATGTCCCGGCCGTCATCACCCTCGACCACCCCTATGTCGACGGCGAACTCTCCAAGTATGGCGTCCGTGTCCAGTCCTCCTTCGGCTCCCAGGTCACTGCGCTCGTTTCCACGCGCAAATACCTCAAGTTCATAGCCTCCGGACTGGCACGCGAAATCGAAGTCTCCGCACCCCTCCACGCCACCACCACCCCTGCCGCCACCCTGCGCCTAAACTAAAAAAAACTTAACACTAAACACTGAAAACTTAACACTTTATATGATGATGAAAAGATTCTTTTCTGTGCTGCTTCTTGTAGCAGCCCTTGCGGCTCCCGCCGCGGCCCAGCGCACCCTTGCCACGCGCCCGCACATGCCCGTTGCCGACGCCAAGCAGGCCACGCTCCATTTCCAGGGTCTCTCCAGCACCAGCGCCTTCCTCCTGGCCGACCTTGTCTCCGGCGACCTCGACGAGGACGCTCTGGTCGAAAAATACGGCCTTGTCCGTTCCAACGGCCGTCTCGCCGTCTCCGCCATCGCCACCCTCCAGGGTGGGGCCGAGGCCTTCAAATCCTACGGCGTCAGCCAGACCGCCGTCTACGGCGAGAACGCCTCGCTTCTCATCCCCCTCGAGGCCTTTGTGGCCTTTGCCCAGTCGGGGCTCTGTTCCTGGCTCGACGTGGGAGCCAAGGCCCGTCCCGCACTCAGCAACGCCCGCAGCGTCTTGGGCATCGACGCCATCCACAATGGCCAGTACCTGCCCCATGGCTACGACGGCACAGGGGTCGTCGTGGGCATCATCGACATCGGATTCGAGTACGGCCACCCCGCCTTCTACAGCGCCGACGGCGCCACCTACCGTGTGAAACGCGTCTGGGACCAGAACGCCACCTCCGGCACCGCCCCCGCAGGCTACAACTACGGCCGCGAGCTCACCACCCAGAGCGCCATCCTCGCCGCCCGCTACAGCCAGACCGACGAGACCCACGGCACCCACGTGGCAGGCATCGCCGCCGGCTGCGGCGGCAGCAGCACCCAGACCGCCGCCTACCGCGGCATCGCCCCCGGCGCCGACATTGTCCTCGTGGCCACTACCATGAACAATTCCGGTGTCCTCGACGGCATCAACTATATCCGCTCCTACGCCGCCTCGCAGCAGAAGCCCTGTGTCATCAATATGAGCATCGGCTCCCATGTGGGCCCCCACGACGGCACCTCGGCCTTCGACCGCGCCTGCGACGAGTACCTCACCTCGCGTCCCGACAGCCTCATCCTGGTGGGCGCCGCCGGCAACGAGGGCCTCGACAACCTCCACGTCAGCAAGCTGTTCCCCGGCACCGACTCCCTGCTCTACACCTTCATCGACTTCGTCGACCCCGCCAGCGGACAGTGTGTCATCGACATCTGGGGTGCCCCCAACGTGCCCTTCCAGGCCGGTCTGGCGGTTGTCAACACCACCACGGGCGAGTTCGCCGACGCCGGCAACTTCTATGTCTCCAGTTCTTCTTACTACGAGTCCGAGAGCCAGTTCAACAACATGCTCCAGATGCAGGTCTATTCCTCCGGCACCTATGCCTACAACCAGCGCCAGAACCTGACCATGAACATCGCCTACGCCTACGCCGCCGACACCACCTACCGTGTCTGCCTCGTCATCGAGTGCGACCAGCCTGCCACCGTCCACGCCTGGGGCAACAACGCCACCTTTGTCAACAGCGGATTCAATGTTGTCCAGGCGGGCAACACCGACTACACCGTCGGCGAAATCGGCGGCACCGGCCACCACATGGTCTCCGTCGGCGCCTACACCACGCGCGTCAGCTGGACGGCCCTCAGCGGCGGCACCTACACCGCCACCGGCGCCATCAACGGCCACCTCGCCGACTTCTCCTCCCACGGTCCGCTGCTCGACGGCCGCGTCAAACCCGACATCGCAGCCCCCGGCCAGTTCATCATCGCGCCCATCAACCGCTTCAACACCGCCATTGTCAACTCGGCCTACTGCGTGACCTCCGCCACCATCAACGGCACCACCGAGTACTACGGCGCCTTCCAGGGCACCTCCATGTCGTCGCCCATGGTGGCCGGCATCATGGCCCTCTGGCTCCAGCAGAACCCCTCGCTCCGCGCCGATTCGGCCATCGCCATGCTCCACCGCACCGCCATCACCGACGGCGCCACGGGCACCATCCCCGCCTCCGGCAGCACCCTCTGGGGCTGGGGCAAGGTCAACCCCCTCGGCGGCCTGCCCTCGACGGCTCCCGTCACCTACTCCGTCACCGTCGGTGCCAACAACCCCAACCTCGGCACCGTCAACGGCGGCGGCACTTTTGCCGAAGGCTCCACGGCCACCATCACCGCCGTGCCCGCCTCGGGATGCCACTTCGTCTCCTGGGACGACGGTGTGACCGCCAATCCGCGCACCGTCACCGTCAACGCCAACCTCAACTTCGTGGCCATCTTCGAGGTCGACCCCTTCGTCGAGTGCGACCCCGTCACCTCCTTCCCCTGGAATCCCACCTTCGACGCGAACCTCAGCTGCTGGTACAACGTCGACGGCGACGGCGACGGCTACCTCTGGAGCAACTACGGCGAATGGGCCGTCTCCGAGTCCTACGCCTATTTCGACAACTCCAACACGGCCCTCAACCCCGACAACTGGCTCATCTCTCGCCCCCTCGTGGTGCCGCAGAACGCCGTCCTCCGCTGGACCGCCAAAGCCCTGGCCGACGAGTACTACAACGAGCACTACTCCGTCTTCATCTCCACCACCGGCAACGAGCCCGCCAACTTCAGCACGCGCCTCTTCCAGGAGACCCTGCCCAACGCCAACGAGCAGCCCCATAGCGTCTCCCTGGCCGGCTATGCCGGACAGACCGTCCGCATCGCCTTCCGCCACCACCAGAGCCCCGACGTCTTCGTGCTCGGCATCCGTGGCGTCTCCGTGCGCACCTCCACCACCGGCATCGACGACGCCGACCTCGGCGGCGCCACCGTCGCCGCCGACGGCCGCAACATCGTTGTCCTCGCCCCCGAGGGCACGGAGCTGCGCATCGTCGACGTGCTGGGACGCACGCTGGTCAGCCAGCCTGCCGGCGCCCAGCCCAAGGCCTTCGCCATGCCCGCCGCCGGAGTCTACATGGTCTCCCTCGGCGACGCTCCGGCGCGCAAGGTGGTGGTCTATTGACCTCCGCCCAACCTCCGCTCCAAACCCCACCCGAAAGGGGTCAAATTCGGCCCTTCTCATATAGTTCCTATATACTTCTCATATACTTCTTATATCACCTATATAAGAAGTATATGAGAAGTATATGAGAACGA
>Ga0326511_10001650_pt1 | contig 18394 bp, 34 predicted proteins | sample 0_2496_0518_D_FD_203701 | JGI IMG/M metagenome (GOLD analysis project Ga0326511, IMG submission 203701) | Bovine rumen microbial communities from UC Davis, California, United States - 0_2496_0518 | ecosystem: Host-associated > Mammals > Digestive system > Stomach > Rumen | place: USA... | reverse complement strand
AGTATTCTATTTCTGCTATTTTATGGTTAATATCTTCCAAATTTTCATTAATGAAAAATGTTACATCTTCTCTTGCCTGTCTGCTACATTCAAACGCAGAATTGCTTTCTTCCTCTGTACTTTGTAAGCAATAGCCATACCCAAAACAAAAACTTGTTTTTATATAAGGTTTATCTAATGGGTAGTATTCTGTATCACTTATTTTAAATACATTCTCAATACTTTTATTATAGTATTTCTTCCAGTGTTCGTATTTTTCAACTGTTTTGTAGTCCTCAACTTTGCATTTAAGGTTGATGAATTCTTCTTTAATTGCTTTGTTAATAGGTTGAGTTTTAATTTCTTTTTCTGCTGTTGCTGTCATAATTCTGTACCTCTTTCTGTTTTTAGTATTTTTTCTTTGCTTTATACTTATATAATAACATATTTTTTATAAAATGTCAACTATTTTATTTTAATTCTGTTACAAAACTTTACAAATTACTTCATCAACTTTCAATAGTCCTACTTCTCTTAACTGGTCTAACATTCCAGTAATAAATTTTGCATTATTTACATCTGTTGTACTTCCCAAAGGTACTTGTTTATCTCTTATTCTAATTATTATTGCAAATACTGTCATTTTGTACTACCTCTTTCTACTTAACATAATTCTCTTTTAGCAAAAAATTTGTTTAAGATTTTATCTCTTGTTTCATTTCCGATAATATCAGTTAATTTATTTGTATCATAATAATATACATATACTATTTCGTGTACATGGTCTATTTCCATACAACAATCCCTGTTTTTATGCCTTATAACATTCTTCGGCATATAGTTATAATTGCCACATCTATCTGCATATAAACGGAATAGGTGTAATAAGTGCATACTGACTTCTATTCGCTTATAATGTTTCCATTGTTTTGAACGGCATGAGATAATACCTCTCACAAGTTCGCCGTTTTTCTTTTGTATAATTGTACTGTAAACACATACTTTACTCATAATAACTTATGCTACCTCTTTCAATGCTTGCCTAACATCATTTGTTACTGGATAATAAACTGCCTCACCGTTACTGAATATACCCCCACAATAGTATTCTTCAAAGTTATAAATTTTAGCAAGTTTCGGCAATAACTTATTATTTATGAAGTTAATTTCACTATTGTATTTACGGATAAACTCTGATTTACACATATCAAAATAATATCTTGTATCTTCATTTGTAATATCAGAAACATCAACATAACTTAAATTTTCGTTATCTTCTTCAACAAAGAATTGTAAACCCCCATAATGTCCGTCTTTTAATATAACTTTGAAGAATTGTAACTCTCTGTTAAGGGTATGTAATACTTCTTTAACAGTACCATTAAAAAATCTGATAATATCGTCATACTCCCATTCTCTTTCACTTTCACAATATTTATCACGCATTTCTTCTGTAATATCAGAAACATCACTAACATCTTCAAAAAACTCTGTATGTATAATATTATCATTTATAACATCATCACATGGTCTTGTATAATCCCATAAATATAACTTGAATTCTTCCTGTGTTTCAAAATTAGGACATGACATAATTTGTACCTCACTTTCTGTTTTGCTTTGCTTTATACTATTAGTATAACATATATTTAATTATTTGTCAACTAACTTATTTTATTTTCTTAACAAAACTTAACAGTTAATATAATGTTTAACAAACTCAATTTCATTACTACTTAAATTGTATTCTCTACAATAGGAATAAAGAGTATTAAGAGTTAAGTTTTTAGTATTTTTCAAGTATATAGCAACTCTCTGTGCTTTACTCATATTGTTATTTATTCCATGTTTTTGCATAACTTATTTTACCTCTATTGCATTTTCAAATATTATACTGTTATAAGAGTTTCCCTCGCTATCTGTACCTATACCAGTATTTACTTGCTTTTTAACTGCTTGCATATACATAAATATTTTGCGTTTAGTTAATTCTGGCAAGTCATATAATTCTCTTGATGTAAAGTATTTTTCATCAGTATAATATGCTAACATTGATGAACACATACTAACAAAACTAATAACTTCTTTTATAAAGATATGTAAAGGCATATTATTTTCTTTACTGTTTTTTAATTTTTCGCATAATATAAGAGAGTGTATAAGTTCATTTACTTCATATTTATTAAAATAAGTGTATTTGCTAATAACTGTATAATCACGATTATACTGCTTATCAATAGGTAGTAAATATTTCTGTGTTTTATAACATATACAAAAACTGTAATTATCAACTTTTACAAAATAATTACTACTTTTTGTAATTGCTTTGAGATGTTTTTTAACACTTGCTATTGCAAAAGGTTTAAGTTCTTCACTTGTTAATGTAATTTCATTTTCCATAATATTCTGTACCTCTTTCTGTTTAATAACTTTACTTTATACTTTTATTTTAACATACTTTTAATGTAATGTCAACTATTTTATAGTATTATTGTAATATTTCTTAATAAAATTAGAACATTCCCTGTTGAATTCTGTATTAAAATTACCATAATCCCATTGGTTAATAAGTAAACAACAAGAAACATATTGCATGTATATAGGGTATTCATACATAAGACTATTTTTTGTATTATTTACAAGATTATATGCTTGTATAGATTTCCCTTGCCATTTCATGTTGTATGCTTTGTCGTGTACTTCTTCCATACACTTTATACAAGATTTAACAATATTATCTTGCTTTAATTCTTCCGATATTTTAATTAGAGTGTTATACATAATATTATTACCTCTTAATTTATAATACATACCATGTATTATCAAATTTTGATATACCTATTATAATTGTACTGCTGTTGTAAACTACTTTCTTAGGTGTAACAACTGCTTTATTATTTGTTGCTTTTAATATTGCTGATTTAATAACTTCAAAACTGTTAGTATTGTTTTTAATGAGTTCTATTATATCAAATATACTAACTTCTTTGTTATTTCTTGTTAATGTAACTTCTGTTAATGTGTTTTTCATAATAAATACCTCTTTGTTCTGATGTGATTTCCTTTGCTTTATACCTATATTTTATCATAGAATAAGCATAATGTCAACTGTTTTGTTTTAATTTTGTAATATTTCTTAACAAATGGCTGAAAAGCAAGCCACTACTGGATTTTTAAGGTCAGGGTTTTTCTTGATATTACTGGGTTTCAGCCGTTTTCTGACTGGAATTTGTTGTTAATATTGAGTTTTAGAAAGGTGTATTTTGAGGTGCTTTGTATGATGTTGTGTTACATGTGTATTATGGTATATGTCATGAAAAGGGTATATGAGAGGGTGAAAAATACTTGAAAAAGTTTCCGTTTAGACAAAAACTCCCAACTTTTCCCACTATTTCCAACTTAACATTTCTTAACAATTCTGCCGGAACCACTTGACAAACCGGCAAAATGTGGTATAATAGTATCCTTTAATACGAGGTACGAGTATCCTTTATTATTCCCAAAATTTTTCCTATTCTCATTCCCATATTTTTCAGTTTAAATTTTTAATTACTCATATATGAGTAATTAAAAACAGAATTCCGGCATTTTAGAGTGTTACCTCTAGTGCCGGAATTTTTTTCATATATAATATACTATACTGTATTTCAAAAAGTATTACTCATACTCATACCTTTTACTATAGTATTATATAAAAGGTGTTATTTGGTGTATTCTGATTTGTTGTTTGTTAATACTGTATATATAGTTTGAAAGTCGTGCATATATTTCTGCTGATGTATGTAGGTCGCCTATTATATAGTTATGTGTTATATTAAGTTTAAGAATAGGCATATACCTTTTATAAATTAGGAAGATTACATGAGATATGTTTATTATATCCCCTTTATTATCTGTTATATAGTATTTTATTCTTGCTTTAGTATTATACTTTGTATTATATATTTGTTCTGTATAGTTCAGAGTATTATTTATAGTAGTATTATTTATTATAAATAGTAATAGGTTATTATACTCATTACTCTCTAATACCTTTGTTTTTGTTAAGGTGTGTTTAGTGTTTGTATTTCTTATTATTCTTTGTAGTGTTGTATTAGGTGTATCTTGTTTTGACATATATCTGTACCTCTTTCTGTAACATTTGCTTTATACTATTAGTATAACATATAATTATAGTATTGTCAACTGTATTAGCCGGAATATCTTAATATTTCTTAATATTAAGTATTGTTAAGTATAGGGGTTGACAAATCATAAGTGGTATGGTATAATAGTATCCTTTAATCATAATAAATCATGCTCAAAAATTTTTAGGATATTTGAAAAGTTCATACTGCTCAAAATGTGGCTCAAAGTCGCTCTACGCAAGCGTTTTAGCCGGCTCGCCGGCGTGCATTTTAAAATATATCTATGTTCCCACCCACCACCCTTTGAATAGAAAATTATAAACGCATTTATAAAAACGCATTTTTAAAAATGCGTTTTTATAAATGCGTTTATAAAAATTGATTTATAAAAATTGATTTATAAAAATACATTTATAAAACAAAATAATTTCTATAAAGGTATTCTGCTTTCTTTCCGGCTACTACTAACTTTACTTCTTCATTATTTTCACATTCTTCTAATTCTGATTTAGGTACTTTAACAGAATTCAAATCATCAATATTATTTTTAATAACATCTATTATTTCATCATCTGTTATATCCTCATCAATATCAAATTCGTGTTGCTCTTTGAATACATTAAATATCTCTTGTATCTCACCAGTTATCTCTGTATGTTCCGGCTGTTGTTCAAGTTCTTTCTTTGTTGCTCTTAACTCTTTTGTTGATACTTTATTATCTACAAAATCTGATATTACCTCTGCTGAATTTGTTTCTAAGTATTTATAATTTTCTGCCAGTGCTAATGCTCTTTTAAGATGTTGTATAAGGGATAACTCTTTATTCAGTCCGTTCCATAATATTGTCTGTACCTTTTCTGATTTTCTTGTTTCATCACCTTTAAAGATTTCATTGTATAGTTCATCACTAATACTTACTGTTAATACTCTTGTCATTCTTTTTGTCCTTCCATATTATAAATACATTTTTAAAAATTGATTTATATAAACTTATTTTTAAAAATAAGTTTATAATAGAATAATCTTTTTGTCAACTTAGAATAAGGGTAAGTTCAAATGTTGGAATATAGAACATACACCACTAACAAATATATCGTGTACTACTGAATTAACAAATACTGAAAAACTGCTCATTTATTCTGTTTCCTTTCTTCTACCTTTTTAAGTGCTAACTCTTTAACCATTTCTTGCCAGTCTGTTTCTGTTTTCCATTCTTCTGTTCTTACTGTTGTATCTTTATTCTTTTTTGTTTCAACTGAATATTTACCGGCATGATATGTATTGATATATTGTTCTACATCTTGTCCTACATCATAACGCATGTATTGTCCATTCCAAAAGTATTGTAATCTATTCTCTAATACTCTTTGTTTATCTGTTACTGTTATTATTGTAGTATCTTTCTTTGTAAACAAATTAGGCATAATACACCTCTTTTGCTGTTTGCTTGTTCAAAAATGTTTGTACTGTTGCATTTACTACATCAAATATAGTATATGTGTATTGATGTATTTCTTCATCATACAGTATGTATAATACTTTATTACCATTAACCCATTGTTCCATAGTTCTGTTACCTCTTATTTCTTTTGTACTTTCTTTTTAATATCAAGGGGAATGGCTATGTTTCAAGCCGTTTACCCCATTTATTAAAACAGAAAGGATTTATTATGCACCAATTAAAATAATACTGCCGTCATTTTGGTATGCTTTATTTTTATTTGTTCCGGTTAATTCTTCTTTTACTGCGTTTAAGAATTCCTTATCTACTGTGAAAGTATATGTAGGACTTATTGCTAAGTATATGTCCATAGGCATACTGCCTTTATTTGTATATACTGCTTTGCCTGTTTCCTTGTTTACTTTGAAACACTTTCCACTTTCTTGAAAGTAAATATCAGTATCAGAATAAGTATAATTGTAAATACAGAAGTCGCCCGCTTTACGCATGAACGGTAATTTCACTACTACTGATGAGCCAAACCGTCTTTCAAATTTGTAATCTGTTACTGTGATGTTTCCTAGTTCTTTTGCTACTGTTCTTTTCATAATAAATACCTCTTTCTGTTTTAGTAATAACTTTGCTTTCGCTTTACTCTTATATAATAACACATAAAAAATACTTTGTCAACCCTTTTGTTTTATTTTTCTTAACAAAACTTTACAAAAGAAAGGGGTTGACAAACCGGAATTATATGGTATAATAGTATCGTTTTACACTAAGCAATAAAAATTCCGGCATGCTGTATCTTGTTGATAACTCTTATTTGCATGCCGGAATTCTTTTATATATAAGGTATTTATTAAAAGTTTACTATAGGTAAGTCGTTTGCTTTATTAAAAGCATTTACTCGCTGAACTAAACATTCATGCTCGTACTGTGTATATTTACCTCTGCCCATTTCTTTATCATAACCTATTTCTTTAAGGTCGTTTTGATAATCTTGTTCTATTTCTTCATCAGTCGCTGGGTGTAGGTTTAACCTCTTAAAATCTTCCTCTGTATATCCAAAGTATTCAACATAATGTTTTAACTCTCTTTTATGTTTCTTAATATTCTCTTTTATTTTTGAGAGGTCGTTTTTTATTTTAGCAATTTGTCTTTGATGTTTCGCTTTATTATATGTTGATAATTTCGCTTGTACTCTCTCTAAGTACTCTGTACCACTCTCAAATAACTCTGTGTTATCTTTTATATCTCGTAAGATATAGTTAATACCACTAGCAAATAACTCTTTTGTAGATGTCATAATAAAATTCTCCTATACTTAAACTAACCTAAATAAAATACATGAACATGTATAACATAAGTTATACAACTTGTCAAGTATATCACCGGATTGTGATATAGTATAGGGGATAACTCCCCTATACATACTGATTTACTAAGTGTTTCATCTCTTTCATTGTTTTACATTTTTTAATTCTCTCAATAAATACATGCTCTGAACAGTCTAGGTTTTCTTTAAGATAAGAATAATTTGTCCAGTACCATGCTAATAAACTGTCTAGGCATGCTAAGTGTTCACCCTCTTGAATAACATATTCATTTTGTAAGTACTCAGGGATTTGTGTTTTGTTTTCTGTAGCCATTATTACACCTCTCTTTCGTAACTTATATATTTATTGTCATATTTGAAAACAAGGTCTTTTACACCTAATCTGTTTTCAATTTGCTTTTTTGTTACTGTTAATTTGTGTAACTCGCCATTGTCATATTCAATGACTAACTTGTCATTTCTGACATAGATGTCATTTATATCACATTCAGGACCTACAAATAGGTCTATTAAATTGTCAATAGGTTGTTTCTTTCTAGCCATAATAAATACCTCTTTTTGTTTTATGTAACTTTCGCTTTACTCTTATATAATAACATACTTAAATTAAAAAGTCAATACTTTTGTTTCATTTTTCTTAACAAAACTTAACATATTTATATAAAGATACTATTATATCATATTATTTTTATTTGTCAAGTGTTTGTTAAGAAATGTTAAGGCAATTTAAAAGCGATTTAAGGGGGTTAAAACTAAAAGAGGTAAGTTTATATTACTTACCTCTTTAAAACTGTTTTACGGGTCTGTGAGTGGGCTGTAATTTTATTTTTAATTACCACCCATATCCGTTCCCTCGTATCTGTCATGTATTGCTACAGGGTATTTACTGCCGTTTACAAATTCTTTGAAACGACTATCAGAACTAGCAAGGTAGTTACCACCAAACATGTTCCACTTATTACCCTTGTTAATCGGGTCTAGTCTTAGATAGTTATGACTGTCTAAAAAGTCATAGTCAACTTTTACAAACTGCTCAACTTTAAATGTAGGGTTTTCTTTACAGAACTCCTCAACATCTGCAAGAGTTACATGCTCGGCTACTACATAAAGACTGTCATATCTTGCACTAATTCCGTTATTAGTACAGTCTGACTTGCCATGTCTGTAAACTTCGCCGGAGATAAAATCTTTGTACTGTTTAATTGTCATAATAAATACCTCTTTCTGTTTTCTTTGCTTTACTCTTATATAATAACATATTATTTTTATAATGTCAACCCTTTAAAGTCATTTTATTAAGTTTTGTAACAATTATTATTAAGGGGTTGACAAACCGGAAAAATATGATATAATAGTATCCTTTATTATTAAATACTACAAAGCCGGCATGTTATTGCCGGCTTGTTTTTTCGGAGTTGTATTTATTATGCTACTTTTTTAAGAACTGCTTGTTCGTGTACTAACTGGCACATGTCTTGGAATTTATCTTCAAGCCAAAGACTGTTTAATTTGTCTTTATTATCTTCTATTATCTGATTAAGTGTATCAAGTTTCTTTTGTGATTTTCTGCCTTGTGTAATAGTGTAATTAAAATTACCTCTTGCAAAAATAAGGAATGATACAAATCCTCTTTCAACTGTTTCTTTTGTTACACATAATCTGTATAAGCCGTTATAATGACTTACTTCCATGCTTAATCTGTCTGTTACTTGCTCGCCTTGTTCGTTTTGTCTTGTTCCTAATAATACTTTTGTCATGATGTACCTCTTTCTGTTTTAATGTAATAACTTTGCTTTACTCTTATATAATAACATATAAAAAATATTTTGTCAAGTGTTTTGTTTCATTTTCTGTTACAAAACTTAATATTTACAAAAGTTTACAAAGGGGTTGACAAACCGGAAAAATATGATATAATAGTATCTTAAAAATTTTCTGAAATCTATAAACTTACAACCCCTTATAAATCAGTCTATAATCCAGTCATATCAAGGCATTCGGGGTTTTCGGCGCGTGCGGCTCAAGGTATTAGAGGGAATAACCCATAACCAAAATAAAATCCCTCGCCGGAGGTAGCAAGGGGAATTCATAGTTACATTAAAACAAATTGAAATTATCTTTTATAGGTTCTGCCATACTGTCTTATTAAACTTGCATTATGTACATCAACCTTTGGGCAATTAGTAAATTTTGTTATAGGTTCATGGCATAACTTATCCCATAAGAGTTTACTAATAATACTTGCTTTATCTTTATTAGTATTATTCATAATTCTTACACCAAACTTGTTACCCCAGTTCGTGTATAATACTGTTACTTTATCAGCATTCAAAAATGCCTTAATACTATTCAATAATGTTTTATCAATAACTTTTGTAATATTATATACTGTCATAATTTTATTATCCTTTACTGCTTATGTGTAATACTCTTGTTATATTCAAGGGGTAATTTATACCCCTTGAACTTCATGTTCTCTAAATATATGCTCGTAGTCTAGTTTTTGAAATACATACGGATTTTCAAATTCATTCTCTACATACTTCCTGAACTCAAGTACATAATATCCCATACTTCCCTCAATTCTCTCAAATTCGTATATATCATGCTTAACTACAATTTTATCTACTGATAATCTGTATGCTTTAGCGATAAAATACCTTTGATAAGGTTCGTGCTCGTTTTTAGATGTCCATGCTGTTATATCAAATAACATGTCTTGCATATCATCATTTATAACCTTTAGTTGTAACAGGTCTAAAGTGTTACGGATAACTTTTACATCTTTTACCCCTTTACAGTTTTTAAAACATTCTTTTACTGCAAGGATAATTGCGTCCTCTACTGGTAATTCATTGAAATTTGTTTTTGCTTTTGTAGTCATAATTAAATCTCCTTATGTTTTAATGTAACTTTGCTTTACTCTTACAGTATAACTCATGCCGGAATTGATGTCAACCCCTTTGAAACATTTTTCTTAACAAAACTTAACATTTTATTTTAAAGATACTATTATACCACATAACTTGTATTTGTCAAGTGTTTTGTTAAGATATGTAAATGCCGAACTTGTTAGGTCCGGCAAGGGTATTTTTAATAATTTATAAGGAGTGTGTATTATATAAATGTGGAGTTACTTCTCTTAGTGTCTAATATTATTGACTCTTGGTTTAATAATGTTTTTAACTGTTTAGCAAGGTTTATAATATCTCTTTTACTGCCGCCAAATTTTTTGACTTCCATGCTTGGTTCAGTTACTTTTACACCGTTATCATGTGTATAATACCCTGTTTGACCTTCTTTTATAGTGCAATCCCCTAATGTGTTTGAGATAATCTGTTTGAATTCTGTGTTTGTTAGTTCCTGTTTGTGTGTGTCCTTGTCATACAGTCCGATAAATAAAGTGTGTTCATACATGGTCTTGTTTCCTTTCGTTTGATAACTTGCTTTACATTACATGTATATAATAACATATACAAAAATAAATGTCAAGTGTTTTATTTTAATTTGTTAAGAATTGTAAATATTAAGTTTTGTAACAAATTTTCTAAAAACACTTGACAAATTTTTAAAGTGTGATATAATAGTATCTATTAAAGTTAAAAGAGGGTATATTATACCCTCTGTGCATTAACTTCATTTGTTAAGAACTCTTGCAACCCCTCAACAAATGTATTAAGGTTACTGTCAAAACTGAAGTCGAAGTCATAGTTATGATGATATGTTCCGAACTCCGTTAGGGCTACCATTTGTAAACTGTCGGTATTAACATACCATTCGATGTCTGTGGACTCTAAACCCTCAACATCTGACATGCTGATGTAGTTGCCACATGTATGATGTTTCATACACTCGTTGAAACCGTCTAAAAGAATTTGTTGTCTGTCTGTTGTCATATCTGACCTCGCTTTCTGTTTTCAAATAGTAACTTTACATTTATATATTAACATAGATAAAATTATATGTCAAGTGTTTTATTTTAATTTGTTAAGAATTGTAACATTTGTATTAAAAGTATTGACAAGTTTTTAAAGTGTGATATAATAGTATCTTGTAAAGTTAAAGAAAAAGCATGTATTAACTACATGCTGTTGAAAACTGAATAACTAAACTTATTTTAAGAGTTAGAACAGATAAAATATCCCGAATGATTTACATATCCCAGACTATTGCTATCTTGTTGTAACTTTACACTATCATATTTATTGTATAGGTTCATTTGTAAACATTCTAACTGTTCCAAATCTAAACCATGAAATCCTATTGCTACTTGACCTTGTGGATGTTCAGTAATCAATACTTTAATACCGCCGATTAAATCTACTTTTGACATGTTAAACCTCACTTTCATATATGTATTAACTTTATATTTACATTATAACTCTAAAAATATTATATGTCAATACTTATGTTAAAATAATCTTTACAAAAATTAATATTTACAAAACTTAACAAACACTTGACAAATCATGCTCAATATGGTATAATAGTATCCAAAAATTTTTAGGTATTTTTAAAACTTCCCCTCCAGTTAAAATAGGTTAAAAGTCAATAATGACGGGGGTTTCGGGGGTGAACGGGGCGTGCGGGGATTAAGATGTAAGGGGTGGGTAAACAATACCCCAATAATAAAAAAGAGCCGTTGCCGACTCTTAAACTTTTTCAACTCTTCCGTTGTAATGTACTATAGCAACTAACTTTTTATTTTCATAAACTTTAGTATAACCACATTCACTTGAGCATAAATTATATCTATCAATTAGTTTACGATGTTTTATACTTGCCTCATTCAAAGTTCGTGCTTTGTAAGTACGGGGGAAAAAATAATTATCTGTAACAACTGTATATTTATATCTATTCATAATCATAAATCCTTTTTGCTTGTAAGAAGGATAATTATATCCCTCTGTTATCTAACATATTTAATAAGTTCTGTTTACCTCGTTCAATTCTGACTTGTTCATATTGCTTGCGTACTTTGTTGTATGCTGTCTTAAAATCATCAAGTTCCATAAGTCCTTTTGCTATCTTTAACATATCCTCAACATGGTCTGCTCTGTTAGTAGTTAGGATATTCCCTGCTTTTACATCATTCCCCATTGCGTCATAATAATTGTAAAGACTTGCAATTCTTATTAGTTCTTTAACTGCTCCGACTTTGTAACCAAAAGAAGTCATAAAACATAAGTTCTCAAATTCTTTACTTGCTTTTACCTTGATTAAGTCATTACCAAACTTAACTTCAAACTGTCCTTTGTTGTTTACTTCTAAACTGTCCATAATTCGTACCTCACTTTTTTAATATGTAACTTTACTTTATATCTATATCATAACATACTTTATAATATTTTTAAATCATCTATTTGTATTATTGTTACAAATCTTAACAATTCATATTAATAGATACTATTATATCATACTTATTTTATATGTCAAGTGTTTAAGATAAATAAAAAATAAGTTAGGATATATCCTAACTTATTTATAAATCTTATTAAGCAACTTTACATCTTGTCAATTCTGTTTGCTTTATTCCTTTATAATCGTTATGTGCTTTAACAGTTCCGATTAATGATGTAACATTATCCCTAAATACTTTTGTTGTTTTCCATGTGTATATATTGTTATCAACATCAATAAACTTGTAAATATATGTAGTTCCAAATTCAGTTTCCCATGATGTAACAGTATTACATGATTTTACAAGGATGTTAAGTCTTTCCCCAACATTACCAACATGTTTAGATGTCATATCGTTAGCATGTTTTTGTTGATACTCTTTATCTCTTTCCATACCTTTGTTATATACTGCAACTGCCGACACAATAAAACTTCTGTATTTTCTATCAACTGATTTATTTTCTAACAATACATGCATATTATTCATGTAATCGTTAGTAACTTTTTGAGATAAAACATATTGTATTATCTCATCTGCCTTTTTGTAACTTTCATCAGAATAAAACTTTATTCCTTTTGTTTCAAAAGTTTCTTTCATCTCTCTATATTTTCGGGGTTGATATTTTGCTAAATATCCGTCAAAATAGTCTTTCATCTCTGCAACTCTGCTTGCTGTTGATTTTTTACTGCCTTTTTTCTCATAGCCGTAAATATTAACAAGGTCATAAGCCATGCATATCTCACTTCTAACATCTAAATATTTATCACTGTCAAAAAATCCCCCATAGTCTAAGAAATCCCACATGTTATCGCTATCCCCATTATATGAAGATACTGCATTAAATAAATCTGCAAAAGCAACAACACTTGCAACATCTAAACCAGTGTAAACTTTTAAACAACTACTGCCAACTTGCTTAAACTCTTTTGTATTTTCGTTATATACTATATGAGTTTGTTTTCTGTATCTCTCTGTATGGCAATGGTCGCATGTTGTATATTCTGCTGTTCTGTATTTTTCGGGTAATGTGATATTACTAACTGCCGATTTTACAATATTGCCAGTTCCTAAATGGTCTATACTTGCAATAAACTGCCAACCATTTACTTTTATCTCAAAATTAACAGATAAAATAAGGCATTCTCTCTCTGTTTTTTCGTATGGTTTTTGTAATGTAACCATGCCAACTTCAACAACTTCATAAGGTATGTTTAACTTGTCTGCCTTATTCCCAAAAGGTATAAGTTTCTGATATAAACATGGTACACTCTCACAAGGTATTACAAATATATTATTGTTTTCCTGTTCTAACTTGTAATACTCATCCTTTGTAAATGTTCTGAAATCCTTTGCTTGTCTTACTTTTAGTTCCATAGTTTGAACCCCTTTCATATTAAAAAATTGTAACTTGCTTTATATATACATATTAACATATATATTATTATTGTTCAATAGTTATGTTAAGATATATTACAAAAATACTCTTTCCGGAGGATAAAAATAAAATGTTAAGAATTGTAACAATACCGGACAAAAACACTTGACAAAAAATTAAAATAGTATATAATAGTATCGTGATGTAAAGTCAAAGTGATACTATTATATCATACTTCTTATATATGTCAATACATGTTTACAAAAATCTTTACAAATCTTTACAAAAATTTTTAGGCTGTACCAAACTTATCCCCTCCAGTTATAAGGCTGTAATCCAGTAACGATGGGGGTTATAGGGGTGAAAGGGGCGTGCAAATGGCTGGGTGTAGGCAATCCAAATAAATAAGAGCCGGCAAACCCTGTTGTCTGCCGGCTTTCAGTCTTTATTCTTTACAATAAAACAAAGTATTTGTTACAAACATATCAATAACACTTTTGATACTTCCAAAGCAAACAATATTACTTTCGCATGCGTCATCCTCATTATCGTGTATATGTGTAACATCTTCAATAACTTCATAAGCTGGTGTATCATTATCATCATAATGAACAATAACTTCAAACTGAACAATTCTCTTAAGTCCTTTATATGTAAACTTAAAGTTGTTATCAAAAGATATATCAGTCATATCTTCAATGAGTTCTTTTGATAAATCAGTTATCATTCTATTATCAAAGTTATCCCCATACATTCTTTTTATTACTGGTAAACTTAACTCCAGTAAAATCTTTTTGTTGTCTTGAAACTTCTGAAACTCTTGTAATGTAGCCATAATTCTTTTTTCCTTTCCTGTCTTAATATGTAACATTTGCTTTATATATACATTATAACTCTGAACATAACAAAAAGCAAGGGGTTTTAATACCCCTTGCAAAAATCTTTATCAAGTTCCCCTTTGTAACATCTCAACTGCAAATCTTTTATGACTTCCTGTTTATTGATGTTATCAATTCTTGATGTTTCAACTTCTGAAACATAATCAAGATGACCAATTAAACCAAACAGACTGATAAACAATAAGAATAATAAAACATTACGCAACATCTTTCAAACCCTCTCTTTCCTTTACTTCTAACTTCTCAACAAGTTCAAACAACTGTTTTAAACTTATTTTACCATTGCAATACATATTGTAATAAAGTTCTTTTTTATTCATATCTGAAACCCTTTCAAAATTAAACTAATAAACTAAAACCGATTAAAGAGAGGGGTTAACCCCTCTCAATAAACAGTTCATCATATTCCAGAAAAGGATTAACAACCTTTTCCAGAAACAACTTGTATGCTACATCATAACTGTTTACATACCCATAAGCAAAATTCCATTCGCATGTAAAATCATCATGGATATTTAAACCATTAACAACAATAAAACTATTGTCATTTAATCGCTGTAATAAAGCATTATCACCGATTAAACCAATGATGTTTAATCTCATTCCACCGTTGTTTAACTGTAATTGTAACTTTGACATAGTAAAATCTCCTTATATTGTAGTAACATCAAGGGGTTTGGTTAAGTCAAACCCCCGAAACCCTTGTATCAAAGGGGTTATGCACCCCTTTGATATTTGTTATACTTGTCTTTATCGTTTAGTAAGCAAGTAAAACGAGTTTGAGAATAATTATTCTCTATCCATTCCAGACTTAAAATGTCTGAACCTATTGTTATTCGCTTGCAATAGGTGTATTTAGATGGGTCTAAACACTTCCAGTATTGAGTTTTACCGTATCCGTTGAACCCGAACCCTTTAAGTATTGATGTTACAATGTTATTAACCTGTTGAATGACTGTAACATCTTTGTTTATAGGATTTACAACCCTGTAAACGCTTAACAGTTCGTCTTTTGCACCGATAATGAAGTTCTGACCAGTGATTTTACCGATACGGATTGCCTGTTTTTCAAGTAATGACTGGATTTCAACATGTTGCAAAATTGCTTTTCTAATTGCATAAATGTCAAAATTTGAGTTTTTTAATTTACTTGAAAGTCTTGTCTTTGCGACATCATGACCGTAATTGAAAGTCATACGGTCTTTGTTTCCGAGCCTTTTAGCCATATTGACCTGCCTTTCTTATTGATTTTACTGCGTTTCAGCCTGTTTTATTTAATTTTCAATGTTCGCTTCCGATACTTCTATTATAAACGATTGTTTTTTATTCTCAATACTACAAATGATGTATTGTTACAAAAATTTACAATTCCTGCCTCAAACTCAAGTATATTAAGAAAAAAATTTTGTAACATATTAAAAAAAGTTTTCAAAAATTGCTTTTTTATGTAACAGCATGCCATGTTCGTGTAAAGTTACAACATGCCATGCCGTATATGTTACCATGCCATGTGTTTTTATATGTTTATAAGTGGATAGCATAGGCAATAAGACGCATGCCATGTTTACATGGTATTATCATGCCATGTAACATATAAACGCCGTTACAAGCCATATAAACGCCTTAGATTTAATGTATGCCTGAAACCTGCATCAGCAAAGGCGTTCCGGCGTGCCGGAGCCGGCATCCTCTGTTATAGTAAGGACTTGAAGGTGATGAGAGGGTGAAAAGTGTTGATATTATTGATGTTTACGGGTATTGAGAGGTGAAAGTTATTGCTGTTGCTGGTGTTTAAGGTGATGAGAAGGTGAAAAGCCTTGCTATTGCTGGATTTGAGGCGATAGAGGGTATAATTTTTGAGAATTGGTGGAGGGTTATTAGACCCTCACAGAATTTTTCCAATTTTTGAAAACCTTTTAGGTCAAAATATAAGGTTCTATCCCTTTACCCATCAGTATTTCAGCCCATTCTTAATCAGTTTTACATTGATAGAGGGTACCCTTTATTCAGATACCCTCTTTGCGTTAAAGTGTCACAGAAAATTTCTGGAATTTTGAAAACTTCTTACCCTTTATATAGTTGTAGTCTCTTTACTTTCTTTAATACTTCTGGTTGTGTATATTCTTCACTTATCATAAAGGCGATTCCGGTTAACGTTTTACCATTAAATTCTGTGTAACCAGAGTCCCATATTTCTTCTATATCTATATATTCTGTTAGTGTGTTATATAAATTATGTAATTTTTCTTCAGAGGATATTTCACATACTACTTTACGTGAGTCTGAGTTTAGCTGCCAGTCTTCTAATATTTTATAATTTTCTGATAGCATTAATAATTGTGTTCCGTGTCCACATTGTACTGCTAATTTAGCTGGAGTCATATTTAAGTCTTTTCTGAATACGTAATATGCTTTTATCATTTCTTTAGTCTCCTTAGTGTAATATATAACTTCTCTCTGCTAGAACTGGTAATCTATATTTTTCTACATCACCTAACTCTAAGGTTATACTTGTACCACCTCTAAAGTTATAATGGAAAGTAGTTTCTTCTAAACATTTATCACCATATATTGGAACCATCGCTCTTCTTAAGTTATTTGTTAGAAGAGCTGCTATACTTCCGGCGTATGTATGGTTATCCCAAGTGAATGAATCTTCTACTTTCATTTTTAATTCATTTGAATATTCTTTTTGTTCAGAGTCATCTACTGTATCTACTAAGTCAAAATATCTTATTAAACTCATACTTTATAATACTCCTTGTTGTTTCCATTGTTGTAATACATCATCCATTTCACCAGAGTCAAATAAGTTCTGTATATTATTACTTCCTTTTTCATGCATTTCATATTGTAGTACTATAGTTTCACCATCAAGTAAAGGGTGAAACATACTATATGTATAATTACCTTCTGAATCACTTAATGTTACTTGTGCATTATCTTTTTCTGGTAGTTGTTTAGCTAAATATGTGAGAGCATTTATTAACTCTCTTATTGTATATTGTTTATATTCCGGTTCCATTATTTATTCTCCTATATTCCCAAGGTATTTTTGGGGTTTGATGAAATCTACACGGTACCCAAGCATTCTTATTCTTTAATGTAGTTACTCTTCTAGTGGAGCATTCCATACAGAATGTCAGAGATTCATAAGGTAAATAACCTAATGTTTCTAAGAAGTACTCTTCCATTACTTCTTTATATACTAGTCTGTCACCAAAGTGCATTATTGTATTATCTGTTGTTAATCTTAAGGTTACACCGTAATCATCTGATAACCAGTCTCCATAAGAACGTTTAGGTCTTAATTTATTTAAGTCTTCTGTATTATTTAATTTTCTGTTATTCCAAGGAAGAAGTGAACTTCTCTTTATATACTTATCAACCCATAAAGAACTTTGCATACTACGTTTAAAAAGTTTATTGTATGCTTTATCTGCGTAATTTTGTCTAAATCTGAGTCCTCCAAATCTATGGTCTAAAGTTAAGTCTATATCTGTATCTTTTATCATTACTCAGTTAACTCTTTCCAAGCTGTTCTTACTTTTTGGAAGAAAGATTTCTTCTTTGGGTTATTTCTTATTCTGAATCTGTTTTGTTCTTCAGCTTCTTCTAATTTATTTACATATTGTCTTATTGTATCTTCTGTTACTTCTGGTAAACTTAGTTCATTTACTACATCAGTAATACCTTTTTCAGACATTTTTTGTACCATCTTAGTCAAGGTTAAATCACAGTACTCATCTTCCCAGTCACCTATGAAATAAAATCTGTCACATATATTCCATATATCATCTATCTTATGTTCAAAAGTTCCAAAAAGAATAGGG
>Ga0326511_10001648_pt1 | contig 18403 bp, 20 predicted proteins | sample 0_2496_0518_D_FD_203701 | JGI IMG/M metagenome (GOLD analysis project Ga0326511, IMG submission 203701) | Bovine rumen microbial communities from UC Davis, California, United States - 0_2496_0518 | ecosystem: Host-associated > Mammals > Digestive system > Stomach > Rumen | place: USA... | reverse complement strand
AGTAAAATAATCTTGTAATTGTATCACGATTGTATGCACGTGGATAAAATTTAATTATTATTCTTTTCATTTAACAATCCTTCCGTAAGTTTTTCAAACTCTTCTAAACTTTTTTGAATTCTTTTTTCGGTTTCAATATTTTCTAATAGTTTAATGTAATCATTAAGTGTAATAATACTATAATCCATTTTTAAAAATCCTTTCTTTTGTTTTATTTTACTTCTTTTCTTTTATAAGAAAGATAAAACATTTTAAATCTTTGTTTTTTATTCTAGTTTTTTCTAGTCGTTTCACCTTTCTTATATTATTATTATAAAATATCTTATAATTTATTTCATCACCCAAAAGTATTATTTTTATCTAATACTAAAGTATTATTTTTTTTTTATTAGTCTTAGACACGTTTTTTTATTTATATTTATTATTTATTTATTATTATTATATTTATTCTTTAATTATATTATGTAATTTATAATTTGTTTATTTAAACAAATATATAAAACTTCCGGATAATCTTCCGGAGAAAATATCTCCCAAAACCTTTGACACGTTTTTTATTTATTATTGTATTAATCATATTATTATATCATATCAATATGTTATATAAATTAATTATGATTATAATATATATATTAAATAATGTTAAAGTATGTATTTAAAAAATCTTAATATATACAATGTTTTATACAATATATAGTTCATGTAATGATATTTTATTTTTTGATATAAAAATATTATGATGTTATATTTTAATATGTATCTGTTAGATATAATTGAGGGGGTATAGCAAGGAATAGCCCTCCTCCCTTATTCCGCCCCTTTATACGCATTATGAACTTTTGCACCATCAGGTGATTAGAAGTGGATTAACAACAACTCGTATAAAATAGTTTCCTTGGAAACAATATATCAAAAAACAAGGTTTTTAATGATATAATTAGATAAATAGATAATAATAAGATAATAATAAAAACGTGTTTAAGTAAATATGGATATATTATATATGTATAATGAATATAATATAATAAGATATCTAATAAAAAACGTGTCCAAGTAGTCCACGTTAGTGGACGTGTACAATTACTTTCAGTAATTCTCCACTAATATATTTATATAATAATATAATATATATACTAACTAATAAACTAATAATAAAAAAAACGTGTCCAAGATATTATCTTGTCCACTTTATTCATTAACAAGTTTTAGCTTTAGCTAACAACTTGTACAAGTTTTATTCTTCGAATAAACTTGTTAAATATAAAATTTTGAACATATAATATATTCTTTTATATAATATTATAGAGGTACAAATTTTACTATGGACTTCCATAGTAAATTTTACTATGGCAATAAAGTTTATGGTATACCATAACATTTAAACACAATTTTATCTTTTTCTATCATTTCTCATTTCTTCATATCTTATAGGATTAACTTTATAATAATACTCTTGAAGGAATTTTAATCCTCTTTTTAGATTATGTTCTATAGTCTCGTTAGGTAATTTTCCATTTCTATCATAGCAATGGGTATAAACATTTCTTGTTTTAGTTCCTGATATAGTTATTTTCCTTTTAGTCATTATACCATTCTTAATCATATTTCTAAAACATTTTTCCATAGTTTTTGTAGATTTTATACCAAATCTTATACATAATTGTTCAAGGGTCATATTAATAAAACCGAAAGAAAATGAAAGACCAAATAATATCTGTTCAATAGCATTCAAATGTAAATACTTCCAAGCAAATTCTGGTATTATTATTCCGTTAGTTGAAAACTCATAAGAATATTGTTCCATACCTAAATTTCCTTTACATTTATATCTACCATTTTCATAATATATCTTCCATACGACTTATCTATTTCGTTATAAGTTTTAGCTAATTTTGATACTATCGAACTCTTCGTGTCAAAGTAACTTCTTAATAGATTTTCAAATGCGTAAGAAAAAGTTTCTTCGCATCCAGGATTAGATAAATCATATCCTTCTTTAAGCAATTTTAAGTCAACTAACATACCAGTTTTGGTATCTTCGATACAGTAAAATGTAGTAATAATCATATTCTTATCCTCCTATTAATTCTGAGGCATTCAGAAGGCTCATATTCGAGTTCAGTATATGTTCATTAAAGAACGTAAATGGGTATATACTAAATCTTCAAATTAGCCATTTCTACTATGCCATTTTTAAATGTTTTAATAAATTTGTCTACCAATGTACAATCATCTTTATATTATTATTATAAAATAAAATTTATTTAATTTTATCCTTCTTGAGAATAATCTTTATTCTATAAAAATAATACTTTAGAATTAATCCTTTAGAATATCTCTAAGCGATATATATTGAAAGCAAAAAAAAAAGCCCAGGTACTAGACATATTTCTACATCTAGCCCCGGGCTATATTAGTTTTATATAAATGTTATTAGTAGAAATCCTTCACATTGAATTTTATTTCAATGTACTTACGGACTAAAAGGACCATATTACAAAATTTAGTATGGTTAATTTCTACTATAAGATTTTCTAACGTTTACGAAGATTTGAGCATCCAATTTCTCTAGCTTTCAATTGAGCATCTGAAGCATTACTTTTTGGAGTTTGTTTTTCAAAATCAATTCCAAGCTTTTTACAACACTCTCTACAATATTTCCATTGTGGAGGGAGAGTCTTGACATTGGTGACATCTTCATCTATCCAAGCATTATTACAATCTTTATTCTTGCAATAGTGGATGACGTAGTCTCTATTCTTCTTCATAGAGTTCTTCTATTTGCTCCTTAAAAAAGCCTTCTCCTCCAGCTAATTCTTGGTTTGGAGTTAAATCATCTATACAATCTAGAAGGTTCTTCTCTGCTAAAGTATTATAAACTTGAGCTATTTCATTCCACTGTTCTATAGTAACAATGGTATATTTGTTTTTAAAGTAAAGAACTCCAGCGGTTATTAAACCGCCAAAGTTCAATACTGATAATATTAGTATTAAAGTTATCATTTTAACTAACTCCTTCTGGTAGTATAAAGTCTATAATTATCTTCTTTGTAGAATTTGCTGGTAAAACAATTGGAGTTTGAAGTTTAACTTTCCATATTAGCACTGGAGCATATTGTCCAGAATATGGTGTTATTCCAAATGGATTTGTTATTTGAGGATTTTGTCCCATATATAACCCTTCAAGAAAACATCCAATCTCTCTTATAGTAATAGAGGAATTAGTAATGTTACTAATGGTTAACTGTCTAGTTCCTCCATTACTAGCGTGGACATTTAAAGTAACTTGGTCATCAAATAGATAATTTGATAAATTATAATCGTTAAGCGTTACTGGGGTTGAGTCATTTGCATTTCCAGAAGCTACTCTGAATATAGGAGATAAATTAGTTGTACCGTATTGAGTAACAGTGGATGAATTTGATGTTTGGTCATTATTCTCATAAAAATAAGAAGCATTGTTCTGATTTATATCTACAAACAAGCTTGAATTACCGTCCCCATTTGTCATATTTATATGACTATAACCACGTCCATTACTAGTGTTATTAAAATAATATTGAGTAGCTCCCGACACCGTATGATGAGTTTCACCATTCTCAAGTACCAGATTATTCATATCTAATGGGTTCATAGGTCCAAATAAACCAGTTACAGAGCTAAAACTTTGATTGTCTCCTTTTAGACATCCCTTACTCAATATATAAAAATTTTTAGTAAGCATTAATTCCTCCTATTAATTATTTGAGTCATAATAATTTTCCACAGGACTAAAAGTATTAGTCCAGTAATCAAAATATTCCGTAGAATTATCATACGGTATTCCATATATTATTTTACTATTTATCAAATCAATAGCAAGGTCTGTACCTGGTTGAATTTGTTGGTCTCCTCTACATCCAATACCAATATCACTAATAGAAGAAGGGTCTATAGTATTGAAAGGTTTATCAGTGCTTGTTAAACTCCCAATTATAGTATCATTCAATTGAACATATACAGACTTTGCGCCACTACTTAATCTATTGTAAGTAACCTTGATAGTATTTCCGAAGATTGATGTATCTGGAGTAATGTATTCAGTACTAGAATTTAGCCAATTCCAGATTTTAAGTTGTCCATCAGAGGCAATTTCTACGAACATTAGAGCTTCACATCCAAATAGAGTTTCTGTTGATTGAGAAAGACTTGATGGAATAGTTGCAGTCATCTCAGCTTGAACAGCATTTAATACGTTATTAGTAATATCATTTTTTAGTTCAGTAGCATCCACTGTTATATAATCAGAAGTTGAAGAATTGGTCAATATTCCGTTATCATCAATAGAGGGATTTCCAGTTATTATAGTTTTATTAGAAAGTTCAATACTTCTAGGCTTGTATACTAATTCTCTAAATGGAAGCGTTATTCTCTCCTGTATCAATAAAGGCTCTAAAGAATTACTTTCCCCACCTTCTTGAATTAATTTAGCTATTTGTATCCTTCCCATTAAGAATTCACCTCCGTAATAGTGTAATACATAGACCAGGTTGAAGGAAGAGCACCATCTATATCAAATGTAAAACTTCCAGTTCCTTCAGTAATAATAGTAGAGGATAAGTTATTCTCTAGCCAAGCTTCGGTAGTTGTATCTGTTGGATAGAGGTTAACTATTGTAGAAGTTGTTACATCACTATCAGTTACTGTAACGGTACCACTAGACTCACTCACATTAGCAGAAGATTGAGTAATGTTTTTCTTTAATACTGTGCTTCCTCCTCCTCCGCCACCAGCATCAAGTGCTATTGTACTATTTCCTGATTGGTTAGTGGTAAATGTTCCTTTAGTAACTCCGCCTTGGATAATAGTAATAGTACCATTGCCTACAGTAGGGATAGTAGGTTTATTTGTTACTTCAGTAGCATAATCTACAGTGTTTTTACCAGCTAAAGTACCTAATGTCGGTTTATTAATAACTTCGGTGTTATAGTTAACTGTGTCTTTACTAGCTAAAGCTCCAGCGTTTGTTATTTGTGATATTATATGAGTATGAGAAGTATTAGCTTTACCAGCTAAGGCATTATCAACTTCCGTTTTAGTATAAGTAGTTGATTTATCAGCTTTACCTGTTTGTAAAGTTGTTACATCCCCTTCCACAGCATCAAATCTATTATTGATAGCAGTTAAATCAGAATTTCTTAATTCAACTGAGACAGCATCGCTATCTTCAGCATCATTATTAGCTACATCAGCAACACTAGCTAGAATAACTTCACCTGGTTTTCTGTTCAAATCGGCATAATCAGGAGTTCCAATAACATAACCATTATCATATCTTAAATAAGTTCCTCCATTATTAGTTACTGGAGGTCTTAAATTACCAGTAGAAGAAGTATTTCCATTACCATAATCTATAGTTAAAGTATATTCTGTAGGAGTATTAGTTCCTTCATAGAATATAGGAGTTATACCATCTTCCCCTTTTTCTCCTTGAGGTCCTTGTTTTCCTCGAGGTCCTTGTTGGTTTAAACGAAAATTGAAGTCTACCATTATAATCGTACCACCTGTATTTTATTAAATTCACCTTGAGCTATTCCTCCTTCTGTTAGAGGGAAGATTATTTCGTTAGTTTCAGCATCCGCTATTAAGATAGTGATTGGAAAAGCTCCCAATCCTAAAGTATTAGTATCTTCTGCTGTAATAGCTATAGTAAACTCTCCAGACTCTGGTTCTGCTATAATTCCTGTAGTAGTTTCATCTGAAGTTTGTGTAATGATTTTTTCTAATAAAACCTTTCCATTTCCTTCAGCACTACCTAGAACTCTAAATATAATAGAATAGTCTGATAAGTCAAAAGTACTATCAACCTTTATATTATCTGTAGGTTGAGTTATGCCTACGCTAAACGTTCTGCCTATACCTTTAACTACTATAGCATCTATGTATAATTGATTGTCTAAAGTAGACATTGTTAGCTATTACCTCCTTTAATATCAATTGTGTAAGCTAGTGCCTTACAATCTCTGTAAGGATTTATTTTATCGTGCATTCCTTTAGGTATCCATATAGGAGCATAAGTATTTATATAGTTATAATTCTTACTACCTATATTGCCATAATATTGAATATTAACTCCACATAAATCAATTCCTATATTAGCCCCGAAAGGTAAGCTAGGAACTACCATATTACCTTGGTTAGTTTGACAAGGAATAGAACTATGTCCAGCATAAGGAACTGGAGTAACTTTAATAACAGGAGAAGTATCTGGATTTACAAATAAATCATCTTCTGTAGTATTAAGTATCCATTCGTCTCTATTCCAATCTATAGGAGTTACCTTAACACAATTCTCAGTTAAATTATTATCAAGTTTAAGATTTTTATTAACAGTATCATAATAAATATCTATTCCAGCTTTGTCGTTATCTTGTATAGAAGTATTAGCTATTTGTTCTATACCTTCCGTACTAGATACTCTCAACATAGGAAATGTAATAATTTCTCCAGGAGTAACAGGAGACTCAATGCAAGTACCACCTATAAAACATCCGTTATAAGCATCAAGAATTTTCTTTAAAGCTCTGAGAGTTAGAGTGTAATTAGAAGAAGGAATATTTTCACTTCCTTCTGAATAATCTCTATCCTTGTATTGGTCCAATTCATTAATATCAATAACTAATAAATTTATAGCACTTACTAAGCTATTGAATTCATTTTGGATATCTTGGATAGTTACCTTACCTTTAAATTCGTGAACATTCTTTTCGTAAAATCCAGTCATTAAGAGTTCACCTCCTTATTCCTTGAAGAAATGTAATCTATACGATAAACTCTTTCTACATTATCGTTATTTCCTACAACTTCTCCATCAAAAGTGTAAGCTATATTAGTAAATGAATAACCAGAGCCATAAGACTCAGTCATATGCGTTTTGTTATTATCTACTTTACTATCTTTGTATCCAGAGGTTACTCCACTTACCATTAAGTAAGTTTGATATCCTACAGTTTTTACTCCTTTATCCACTTGAGTTAAAGTCATATCTACATAATGATTATCATAATTACTTGCATATAATGGTAATGCACTGTTTAATTCGCTGAGATTTATTCTGTTATTTTCAATTCTGAATTTGAACACAACAGACTCTTGATTGCCCCAAGCAGTATCTCCAGGTTCTTCTTGAGTAAATCTTATAGTTTTCTCAATAGAATTATTAGTGTTTGATAAAGTAACCAAAGCCCAACCCCAAGTTAAATTACCACTATCTCCAGTAGCTACAGTAATCTTATTTTTATTTATAGTAATAAAAGATACTGTTAAACCACCTTGTTCGTTGATAGCTATATTTTTAATTATTGTAGGTTGAGAATTCAATACGTTAAATATTTGTTGTCCTTGAACTCCTTTAGTTTCTGAAGTAGGGAAACCTATTTTATAATTTTTATCTGAGAAGTTATATACACTCAATTGCTTTATTAGATAATCTACATTTTCTGTAGACTCATCTAACATCTGTGCCAAAGATTTAAAAGCTCTTGTTATTTTACTACCAAAAGCTAGATAAGAACTATTAAAAAAGTCAAAAGACATTATTCATTATCCTCCTTATCTAAATCTGGTTCATCTCTTAGACCATTCATTAAGAATACTCTATCAGTACCACCTTTCCAAACTGTACCAGCATTTCTGGCTCCGTTAACGAAGAACACTGTCTGATTTTTGTACTTGATAGTACCATTGGTGTTACCATCAGTTTTAATTTCTTGTACTCCATCAGTCCAGGAATATTCTTCATAACTTCTAGCTTGGTCAGCTAATACTTTCTGGAAGTTTACATTCCCAGGAGTATCCATAAAGTTAGTAACTAATTTGTTATCCTTCAACACAGCTAAAAGAACTTTACTGGAGTCAAAAGTACTTGAATTACTAACTGAATAATCTGAGACATCTAACATTATAAAAGGATTACTTTCTGTAGCACTTACGTTACAATTTATCTTATGATATTTATAATCACTTCCCCATAATTCTACTACAGTAACTTTGTTACCGTTAGCAGTCTTAACATACAGAGGAAAGTTAATAATATCACATATAGATAAAAAGCTTCTCAAATTTAATATTTTAGTAGCCTTATCAGTTTCAACGTCTGCAAGAGAAACATCTTCATATTCTACAGAGCTTAAATCTGGAATGGTAAATGATTGGAGATTTATATTGTTTATTTCTTTTATCTTATCTTCAATAGCATTGAAGTTTTTAATAAGAACATCTTTATAAATTCTTCCTTTATCATCGTACCAATCAGTGTAAGGTAAAGTAAAATAATCAATTAAAGGAGTATCAGAGTCAGTATCAGTATCAGTATCAACGTCGATATCACTGTCTAAATCAGTATCTACATCAGTATCAGTATCTACGTCAGTATCACTATCTGTATCATTGATATTAGGTACTAAGTCATCTGCCATTATTCATCCCCTCCTTTCAATTTCATCTTTTCCATATCAGCTTTTTGTTTACGAGTCATTTTAGCTTGACGTTTATTTTGAGATTTTTCTAATTGTTTCATCCTCTTACCAGTTATTGGAATATCACTTCCAGCATAAGCTGGATGTTCATATTCAACAGCCAATCTCTGTCCAACCTTATCTAAGTTATAAGGTTTGTTAGGATTACCCCAAGGACCAGCTACCCATTGTTCTGAATAAGGAGTGTAAACTGGTTTACCTAATAAATTACCAACTGTAGGCATTATTGTTTGGTTGATAGCTCTACCAGCACCAGAGGTTTTAAATAAACCCGCTAGTATTTCATCAGGTTCTACTTGTTCTTTAATCATTCCATTTTTATCGTAACGTACATTACGTTGATAATCAGGAACGAGTAAATCTCCCCAATTCTTACGTTGTTTAAGAACTCCGTAATCATTAGTAGGTTTGATTATACCAAGTAAAGCACCAACTGTTGCGTTTTTATCAGTTTTCATTAAATATTCACCAGGTTGACTTACAGCTTTAAGAGTTGTTTGAACAGGAAGAGTTTCAGCTTCAGATACGATAATATTTTTAGGATTAGTTTTTGTACTAACTTCAGTAGTTTTACTGTTACCAGTACGAGTATCTATCTTATACATTTTACCGCTCTGAGGATTGTCAATTCCTAAGCCTAAAGCTCTAGCTTCATTCTCATCCCAAGCTATACGACCTAATACAGCTCCTTGCAAATAACCAAACATAGTCGGATGTTTCTTCATTAACCAACCACTTGATTGAGTAGCCTGGTCAACCCATCTGATGAATGGATTTCCTACTTCTAACCAGTTCATTCCTTCTCTAGGAATTAGAGTATCTTCTCCATAAATTAAAGATGATTTTTGAATATCGTCCAAAAGTTCATATATTTCTTGTTTAGACATATTCTCTTTAATCCATTGAAGATTTCTATTTTCTAATGGAATACCCTTTTGTCTTAATATTGCGTGAGTATTTAATTCAGCTAATTTATTTTGTAAAGTAGCATCAGCCCATCTAGCAACATAAGCTCCAGTAGAGTCATTAAACTTATAAGCAGTTCTTATAACATCTCCAACTTTAGTACCAGCTTTGGTTCTTAATCTAAAGTCACCAACTTTAGGAGTTTCTCTTTCAAGTCCTAATTCTTTGATTAAAGTTCCTCTAGTCTTAATAGCATCAGAGATGTCATTAAAGAACCCAGTACCAGATTGTGTTAAGAATGAGTGCATACCTCCAAAGAAGTTACCACCTAAATACAAACCAGAAGTCAATAACCATTGTTTGTATAAAGTAGTTAAATCCTTTAAGAAGGCTGGCAGTTTAATTTTAGCGTTAGACTCAGTATTAAAGAATAAATCTTTATAAGCTTTAAGACTATACTTATCTACAGGAATATACTGACTAACATCTACACCTTCAGGTATTTCCTTTAAAGCGTATTTATCAATATTCTTTAACCCTACGGAGTCATTAAGCATTCCTCTATTAACAAATCTAATATCATCAGGAGTTGCATTCTTACTCATAACTCCTTCGCCTTGGTTTTTAAAAGTATTAAACCAATTGTCAATAACTTTCTCTCTGATTATCTTCTTCATAGCGTATTGAAGAATATTGTCAGGGTCGTACCACTGTCTAGCTATTTCCTCAGCGGGAGCGTTACCATAGGCTCTTTCAGTTGCATAATATTCACCTTTAACTCTTTTGGCTTTCTTAGGCAACTCAGCAAGCGCATCTTTGTCAACTTGAGCTAATCCATGAGAAATACGATGAAGTTTGCCATCTCTAGCTAGTTCATAGCTCTCTAAGAATTGTCTAGCTAAGTTGTTACCTTCTAAAGCTTTTTGAGCTAAAATTTCAATATTCTCTTCAGGGATTACAAAGTCTGTATTCCTTAAATCGAACTCAACTGGTTTCCCTTCTACTAAATCAACTCCTATATTTTTACCTTTTAATTCGGGAGTATTTTCAGATAAGGCACGGAGTATATCGTTTTGTTTGATTATCTTATTAGTACCCTTCTCTACAAAATTTCCTAAATCATAAAATCCAGCATTTCTATAGGCATCATCTACAGCTTGGTAAGTAGTATTTAAACCTCCATCTTGAGATTTCCTAATACTATGAGTTACTATTTCTGTAATATTACCAGGAGTAGCAGTCTCATATTGTTGTATATAAGCATCCCAATCATCAAGTACAGGTTTTAATTTTCCCCAAAGTTCCGTTTCTTTGCCAGTAAGGTTTTCAAGTGTTTGACCTTCAAAGCCCTCTGCCTTTTTAACAACATTAGTCAAATCGTTAAAATCAGCTTTAGAACTTTTTAAAGCATCATTTATTCTACCTTTAAATTCTTGACTTTTTTTGATAGCTTCGATTTTGTCAGTAACTGTTTGTTCTCTGATTTCTTTTCTAGCTTCTTTAGTCTTTAAGAATTCTTTACCCTTACCTTGAAACACTTTATCATCTACAGTGTTAGCTACTTTAGAAACACCCTTACCAATACCTTTATTTATTACTTGACCAGCTTTAGTTGGTAATAATGTTAAATAAGTATCCATTAATCCACCTTCGTGAATATAATCTAGATATTTCTTTCCAGTTTCTGAAGGTTTTTGAGAAATTATATCTTCGATTTTTTGACCTGTAAGAGGTTGATAAACAAACAAGTTTGAAGCATCTCTAACAGTCTCAAGAGTTGGTTTAAGTAAACCTTCATCTTTACTTTCCCAATACTTATCAGCAAAATATTCACCTAAAGGTTTACCTATATTTTCAACTGGATGGAATAACATTTCCCTAGCACCAGAAGCCAATTCTATAGGTCTATTAATTAAAGTATTCTTAACAGTTTCGCCTAACCAGTCGCCTACAGTATTTCCTTTCCCCTTTTCCTTCTTTTGTTCTTTCTTTTGAGTTGTTTCTTTAGAAGGATTACTACGTATTTGTTTTAGTAAATCGTCAGCAGAGGAATTAGTACTTTCAGTTCTTGAAGTTTCTTCTTGAACTTCTGTGCTATTAGAAACAGGTTGTACTGGTTGTAGAGATTGCATCATTTCATCTAAGGTAACTTGTGGTACTTGAGGAGCTTGTATCATAGGAGCTTGAGAATTTGCTAATTCTAAGTTATTAATACGTTGTCTTATATTATCCACTTATCACCTCTATTGAAAATAAAGTTTTCCTAATCTAACTATTTCGCTATCTGTAAACATTCCAGTATCTCTTAGAGCATTAACAAAAGCTTCATCTGCACCTGGTCTAAGTTCTCCTGAATTTTGGTCAGTTAAATTATATAAAACAGATTTAACTAGACTTTGTTTTTGATTAGCTGTCTTTAAAGCATCTTCGGGAGTTGGAGCTTTTTGTTTTGACTGCTGTTGAGCTATGTCAGCCATCTTACGAACATCTTTGCCAGTTTCTTCAGACTCTTTAACTAAATTAGTATTTATATTACCAGCATTCTTAGTTACATCTTCAATAGCTCTATTAGTCATTGAAGTATTACCTTGAATAGCGTATGGCATACCTTTAGTCATAGCTTCCATTTCAGCTTTCATTTTATCAGTTACTTGTTGAGGATATTTACCTTGCATTTCGGTAATATCACCTAAGCTATTAACCATAGCATTACCACCAGGAGTATTTATATCTTTATATAATTTGTTTCTATCTAACAAATTAGACATATTACTTGTTTGGTCAACTATGGTATCTTTGTAAATATCTGTAGCGTTGCTAGGCATTTCAGAAATTAAATTTCTTAAATTCTGATTAGGTTGAAGTACGGAAGCTTCTTTGTAAGTACTTGATGCACCAGGAGCTAAAGCTTCTGCCATCTTCATTTGATGCTCAGCTTGTTTAGCTATTACCTCAGGCGGTAAACCCAACTGATTAGCTACTTGAGCTTGATATTGCAATTGAGCATTTCTAAGTAACTGTTCAGCTTCATTTCTAGGTTGTTGAGCAGATTGTAATAAAGCTTGAGCTAATCTAGGATTAGTTTCAGCATTAAGAATACCTAATGCTTGGTCAGCAGTATTAAATGACCTGTCTCTTGCCTGAGCTTTAAGAACTTCGTTCATATCTATTTGATATGGGTTAACTTGACCTTGAACTCTGTTGTAAGGGTTTTGATTGTTCATTGTGTCTAAAAACCTTTGAACTTGAGCATTATAATCATTTACCATTTGTTCTGGTGTTCTTTGATTATAATATTCTCTCATAGCTAAATTCTGAGTATTGTAAGCATTTTGTCTTGCAATATCTTTATTAAGCTGAGCTCTTTGTTGAGCCATTTGAAATACAATAGGGTCATCAACATTAGTCATCATTTGTTCATTTATCTGAGGCACAGTAGATTGGGTAACATCTTGGATATTCTGTTGAGCAGAATTCCTAGCTCTTGCTATATCGTATTGTTGAGCTACCCTACGAGCTTCATCCTGTAAAGCTTTAACATAATCTAGATTGTTTAGTTGCCCCGTCTGATATAAAGTTTGAATATCAGGTTGAGCATTCATCAAATTAGGTTGTTGTCTTATTATATTATCCATTCCTTTGCCTTTTGCATTAAAAGATAAATCGTACCAAGGAGAACTTCCTGGTACACTTTCTAAACCTATAGCACCATTTCCTACCCAATTATTATTTAGGTAGTTTATACCAGCTTTATTAAATGAGGTAAATCCAGCTCTCTGGTCTGGAGCTATATCCATCTTTTCAAAGTTAGCGTGACTTCTAGGACCTCCTTTATGGTCTCCACCAATATTAGATGTTATTTTATATCTATTACCAGTAGCGCCCATCTGTTTATCCAATTCCATCATTTTAGGGATATATTCTTCTCTAATATATGGCATTGAATTTTGAGATGATATTCTACCATACTGTAGTGGAAGGTCACTAAGATGAACAGCATTATAACCATTTATCTTTTTGGTTTTATACTTAGCCATTAATTACCACCATTTAATATTCTCGTAAGTTCTTGGGCAGTTATTTCACCTCTTTTATACATATCAAGTAGAGTATTTGTTTTATTAACGTTAGCTTGTGTTTGAGCTAACTTAGTGCTATTTTCACTCATATTATTTTTTTTAAAACCACCCCAGTTAGAATATCCTTTTAAGCTTGAACCTAATAAACTTCCAATATTACTTGCTGAAGTTTTGTATTGTGAAGGGTCGTTATCACCACCGAATTGTCCAGACAATCTTGCTAGATTATTAGAATAGTCAGTACTACCAGCATAAGCACCAGCTTTCATTCCAGTACCAATCAGTTTAAACCAACCAGGAGCAAAACTTTCAACAGCAGTACCTAGCTGAGCTAAAGGCTCTGTCCATCTCTGTTTATTGTATTGGTCTATTTGCTTATTGTATTCATCAATAGCATCTGGAGCTTTAGCTAAGTCGTGAGTTTTCCATAAGTCATTGTAATAATTTTGAGCAAGGTTAGTATCTTGGTTTAACATATTATTAACAGTACCAACTCCAGTATCCCATAGTCTAGCATTATAATCGTTCATCCTACGGGTTACATCATCGTAATACTTACTACCAGCAGAAGAATAACCACCATGAGTAGCATTATAATTATTCGCTGTAGCATCTGCAAGAGTCCTTCTTGTCATTCTTTGAGCATCGGACCATTTAGCAGAATTGTCAGAATTATAATAAGTATTGAGTTGTTTTTGTCTATATTCATCAGGGTTCATAGCCAAATTACCAATTCTGTCTAAAGTTGGTTGCATATTTGTATATGCTTCACGACCTAATTGCTGTCCTTCAGTTTCATATTGAGTTTTAACCTGTTTAGCTTTTTTACCAAAACCCATTATTGTTGTTCTCCTAAATCTCTAATTCTTTGTTCCATTGCTCTAGCATCGTTACGAACTATATTGCGATACCATTCAGGTAAACCAGGTACTTGCAATTTATTTACATCTCTACCAATATCATTTCTCAATCTATTAGCTTGCATTCTTTCATTCTCCATATTGAGAAGTAATCTAGCATTGTCTATAGTTGGGTTGTAAGCTAATTCTCTAGGAAGATTTAAACCATCAGTCACTGGACCAGGTACTTGGTATTGCATACCTTCATATTGAACTCTAGGGTCTTGATAATCCATTTCAGGTAGTTGAGTGTTTATTGGAACAGCTCCTCCAGTAGGACCGTAGTATCTATTCATCCAATCTCTACCCATAAAAGTACCAAAAAATTTGTTTAAACCTCTCTGGGCTTTCTGGCTATCAAGCTGAGCTTGAGTTGGAGTTTGGAGTTTATAAGGTACTCCGTATTGTTTAATCATTTCAGCTTGTTTAATTTGTTCTGGAGTTAATTTACTCACATTCATCATTGCATTACCAGGGTCTCCATTTATTCTGGCGTAAACTTCAGGTCCGCTAGTCTGTCCTGCTTTAGCATTATTTAAAGCTTTTAAATAGTTTGCGTTATAGTCAACCATTTATTTCCTTCGACCTCCTAATCTTTTTGGTTTATCTATTTGTGTTTCTACTTCTCCGTATTTTGCTATATCATCTAAAATATCATCGTACCATTCATCAGGGATAACTTTGTTGGCCCATTTGATATTGTGCTTTTCACAATAGTCTGCGTATGATGTTTTACTTCCCTTCTTAATCTTTTGATTGGCATTTTGAAATACCATTCTAAAATCTAATTCAGGATGTTGTTCTACGAGATATAACATTTTTAACCTATCATCGACCGTCCACCTACCCTTAGTTTCTATAAGAATATGGGGGGATAAGTGAAAATCTGGAGTATATGTATGTATAGTTTCAGGTATTGTATATTCTAGTCTAGTAGCTTCATAGTTAGGAGTTATAGCGTGGTCCTCGACATCAGCTAATATCTTCTTTTCTAATCCACTTCTATATCCATGTTTAATACCGTTTTTATCTACAGTAATTTTTGAATTATGAAATCTTGGACACATTAGTTAAGATATTCTCCTTCTCATAACAGTAAATAAATTTATCAAACATTTTAGTTTCTCCTTTAAGAGTTTTATAAGGAATTACTTTAGGGATGTAACCAGTTTTCTTAAATCCTAGTTTTTTACATAATGTAATAGCTCCTCTACAACAAGAAGGTATAATTGCATAAGTAATATCAAATATACTCTCATCTAAAGCTCTTTTAAATATTGGTAGAAAATCTTTTCCCCATATATCCTTGCTAACACATATATGTACCTGAGAAGCATTCCCATCATCGGTTAGTCTTATATCTTCATAAACTATGATACCAAATAAATAATCCTCTTCATCGTCAAATATTCCATCTATGCAACAATCATCTGATTGTACGAAATAAACTAACGTATCTTCAGTATCTTGGAAGTTTTTAGGGTCAATTGTACTTTGCATATCGAATACTTGTGGATTATCTTTATAGCATATCTTTATATCGTCTCGATATAAAACTAAATCATTTATAGTTAAACTTCTGAACTTCATTGGTTATTCTCCTTGCGAAGCATCAGGTATGTTTATAGCAGATAAACTGAATGTTTGATTTACTGGAAATTCCAATCTAATACCTAATCCATCTCTTCCTCCTAGAGGAGAATATAATCTAGTTACTGAGGACTTTTGGCTAGCCCATCTAGTTTTTTCTGCATAACTTTCAGTTATAAACTGAATAGCTCTGTCAGAATAAATTAAATTAGATAAGTCAGCAGTATCAGATATTTGATGGATTGAAGGTTTTAAATCTTGACTAGCAGTACCAGCGTTAAAAGTAGTTACATTAAATGGTGTTCCATCGAGTTCAGTAAACTCTAATATACCACCACAAAATAACTTATTACTTCTTAAAGCTATAGGTTCAAATTCAGCTACAGCTGTTAAATTAGGTATTGTCGTTCCCCTTTTAAAATCTTCTATTACCAAACCATCACGAGTTAAACAAATAAATCCTTGAGCAAACATTTCAACATCTAAAAGTGTTTGGTCTATTTCTCTTGGATATATTGCCAAGCCTCTGTTTATTAACAAAGATTTTTGTAGATTACTTCCATAATAGAATAATAAACATTCTTCTTGGAATGAATAAGCTAATACTCTATTCTCAGCATTGTAAATACCTAAAGTTTGAGAAGATAACTCACTACCGTGGAGAAGAACTCCTCCTTGTTGAGGATTACCGAAATAATTTATATAACAAGCTTGTACAAGATTACCTGAATTACTGTCATAAGCAATAATTTCATCATTGATTATAACGTGGTCTCCAGGATATTCTTGACCAATATTATTTATTTTATTGATTGATATATAATTATTTGTAGTACCAGTAGCAATCTCTCCCCAAGAATATTCTTTAGTAGTAAGTTTTACGTGGAACATACCAGTCTTTTTGGTAATAAGTACTCCAGAGAAGTATTCTTCTAAGCTTAATATTTCTGAACTGTCATTGTAAAATCCTTTGAAATATCCAGCTCCATTCGCTTCATTAAATGAAGTCATATTACCTACGGCAGAATAGAATATCGTGTTATCTTTATCGACTACCCATAATCTATTTAGACACACAGCCATTAGTTTAGGTTCTAAATCTTTTTCAGCTATGTCAGATAAAGAGCCTTGTTCAGGTATCCACTTAAATTCATCACTTCCTAAAGTATGGAATGTTTTCTCTCCTACTGTAACATTTTCTGCAATAGCTCCTGAGTAACTTTCAAAGTAGAACTCAACCATATAGTCATATCCTTCTACTTCATTATATGGTGAAATAGAATTAACAAATATTGTTTGATATCTACTCAAATTAGGGTCACTGTCTAGACTAGGGATATCTACTACTAAATATTTATCTAACCATAAATATTCTCTTTCTTCTGCTGTTACTAATAATTTGAATGAAGAGCTAAAGCTTTCTACTGGAAGTCTTGAAGTCGTTATTGCTTTATAAGGTACGTCTGTATCAGTGTCAGCGTTATAAACATCTCCATAAATATATTTATCTTCCCCGTCTACTACAAAGATAGATTTTCCATTGTGTGCTATAATAGGATTATTTAATCCTGTCATAACAGTTTTATACTTCTTTAATCCTTCGTAAGTAGTATAGTGATAAACTTTATTAGAGTCTGTTATGAAAAAGATATTGTTAGAAGTTTCATTATCTGAACTTACTATCCTTGGGATGTCTCCTTCATCCATTTGACCTTTAGCAAAATAACCATACTGAGTAGTTAAAGCTCCCTTCTCGGTCCATACATTCCTTCCTCCTACCATAGCTAAACTAGCTAATTGTTCTCCCAATCCCCTTGGGGTTTCAAGAGAATATAAACCATAAGAGAAATCAGAAAATAAGAACTGTCCATTAGGTTTTACAGCTTTATAGTTTTGTTTTCTGAATAATCCCATTAGTCTAGTAATCCTCTCCTAGGTTCATAATGTCCTTTTCTAGGATTATATAGATGTGGTTGTTCGAAACTACGGCTATCTCTTTCTATAAAGGTTCTAAGTCTTTGTTGATATAAATTATTATAAAATTGTGCCATTTGGTTTTGACATCTAGCCATTGTTAAGGCACAAGCTTTTAGAATAACTAAATCGCAAAAAGCTTTACTAGCCATTACAGAGTCTTTAATATCTTCTATTGAATTACGGGAACTATCATCATCAGCCCATACCAAGTCAGTTGTTGAACTTACTACTTGTACGACTAATTCTCTATCTGGAATAGGGAAAAATCTGATATCCCCCCTATCTATGATATAGGTTGTTGGTATACCGTATCTATTAGTTCTAGTAATCATTCCAGGATTATCTATGCCAAAATTAAAAGGAATACGTCTACCTCTAACGTGTAGATTACGTTGGTCTTGAGTATATTGTAAATACTTAACCATACCATCTACCG
>Ga0326511_10001647_pt1 | contig 18403 bp, 12 predicted proteins | sample 0_2496_0518_D_FD_203701 | JGI IMG/M metagenome (GOLD analysis project Ga0326511, IMG submission 203701) | Bovine rumen microbial communities from UC Davis, California, United States - 0_2496_0518 | ecosystem: Host-associated > Mammals > Digestive system > Stomach > Rumen | place: USA... | reverse complement strand
AAACCCACATCGGTCATTAAGAAACTAATGATTATAAAAATAAAAGCTAAGTTTTCTGCTCAAAAAACGGTTGTAATTCCGAATTTTTGATTCTCTCAAACAAAAAAAGAGGGTGAGGTGTTGTGTGTGTGTTCAATTTATTGTAATTTTGTGGCGTTTTTGAAATGAAATAAAGAAATGTTTTTGAGCTGATTGTTTATGATGCGGCTATCTGTCATAGTTCCTGTTTTCAATGCAGAGGCTTACTTGCCTCGCTGCCTCGACTCGCTGCTGAAGCAGGGGATGAAGGCGGAAGAATGGGAGGTGATTTGTGTGGATGATGGATCGACCGACCGCTCTCCGCGGATTTTGGCTGAATATGCCCACCTACATCCAAAAGTATTCCGTGTCGTCAGGCAGGAAAGGCGAGGGCCTGGCATTGCACGCAATAGCGGACTGGATGTGGCACAGGGCGAATACGTCACCTTTGCTGATGCTGATGATTATGTCTTGGCAGGTGGGTATCGCTACCTGTACGATCACTACTGTGCTGGCCGCCAGCCCGATGTGCTTGCATTTGCTTCGGTCACGCTCAACAACTATCAGCTCAAGCATTGGAACTATAGCGACAAACCACAAGGCGGCATAGTCTATGAAGGGGAGGGTACAGAAAATTTTAACAGGAAGGGGCTTCCGTTTGTGTGGGATAAGTTCTATCGCCTTAATTTTCTGCGCAAGCACTCCATTCGCTTTGCCGAGCGATATATCTGTGAAGATGCGCTCTTCAACTTTCATGTATTCATTCATAAGCCTTACATGATAGAAACTGATACCAACATATACCGTTACACTAAGGAGAATGAGCTGTCCGTCATCTCTCGGAGGGACAAGCCTTATTTGAAGAAGATGTTGGACGACATCATTCTTAACGTGCTGAACATGAATCAGTACCACACCGAAGAGTATCAGCAGATGGCTTCCGGCATCAAACGTTTTATTGGTATGCAAATGTCTGTTTGGCACACACGCTCAGCCGCAGCACATCTCACCTACAAGGAATGGGCGGCTTATGCAGCGCGTTTGGCAAGCATTCCTTTCCATCAAGTAGCGATGCCCCCACGGTGGAAGGCTGTAGGCTGGCTGATGAATCGGTCCTTTGACTCTTATTTAGCCTACACATGTCTTTGCTTTCTGTATAATTGCATTTTCGAACCGTTCATACATAAACGCCTTTCATGAAACCAGCCATCATGCTTTCTCTTATTGTTCCTGTCTATAATGTGGAGCACTTCCTGCCTCGCTGCCTCGACTCGCTGCTGAGGCAGGGGATGAAGGCGGAAGAATGGGAGGTGATTTGTGTGGATGATGGATCGACCGACCGCTCTCCGCAGATTTTGGCTGAATATGTAGCGCGTTATCCTGATGTGTTCCGTGTCATTACTCAGGCGAACCGTGGGTTGGGTATGGCGCGCAATGCCGGCATGCAGATGGCACAAGGGGAGTACGTTGCTTTTGTTGACAGCGACGACTACCTTGCCGACCATGCCTGTAACTATCTGATGCACCACTTCTGCCAGGGCCATCCCGAAATGGTTGTGTTCTCTTATCGGCGGGTTACTACCAACGGTATTTCATGCGCTGAACCCGATGCCGCTCTTGGCGGGGAGGTTGTTTTTGAAGGTTGCGGATTTGAAGCCTATGCGCAGCCGATTCTCATGACGGCATGGGGCAAACTCTATCGTCGGGATTTTCTTTCTGCTTACGATATTAGGTTTCAGCCCATCGTGTATGAAGACGAAATTTTCAATGCCGAAGTCTTCAGCCATAATCCGCCCCTTGTCAGGATGACGACCTGTAATATTTACCGTTATGAACAAGGCAATTCAGCCTCCATTATCCACACCTGCAACCGCAAGCGTGTACTGTCTCATCTGGAAGACTTGATTTACGGCCTCGATGTGATGAATCAACACCTACAGGTTGCCGACGCAAACTACAGGCAGGGTGTGAAACGTGCAATCAATAACATTCTGCACAATTTCTATAAAAAAGCTTACTGCATTCATCTCACTCGCTGCGAATGGAAGCATTTTATGGAAAAAAGAAAGAAAATGCCCACAGGCGAGCTCAGTGCCGATGCCTCGTCTTCATTCTTTGGCAAAACAATTGTGTGGATGAAAAACCTTTCCGGTCGCTCTTATATTGCGTATCTTCTGGCTCGCCAAATCTATGAACGCTTATTCAAGGTGTTCATCCTTCCGCGAATTTCGGAGTGATTCAGAGAGAGGTCGCCATCATCCCTCTTAACCAAAAGGGGAAGGGCGGGGGATAGGTTATTTCCTCTCCACCCCTTCGCGCTCCATCCATTCGTTGGGGGTGCAACCTTCGTACTTCTTGAAGGCAGCGAAAAAGGCCGACTTCTTCAGTCCGCACATCTCGGCCAGGGCCACAGTGCTGTAGGGGGCATACTGAGGGTCGGCGGCACGGCTCTTGAACTCATTGATGCGGAGCTGGTTGATGTAGTCGGCAAAGGACTGGTGGAGGTAGAGGCTGAACATCTGGGAGAGCTTGGCTTGATGACAGCCAATGGTGTCGGCAAGGTCGGCTTGGCGCAGCATGGGGTTGGTGTAGCACTTGCTCTCGCGTACGTGCACCTGAACTTTATTATATATTTCCTTGCACTCATCATCGCTCAGACGTTGGCGCTCGTAGAGTTTGGCAAGGCGAGCCTCCTCCTCACGCTTGCGGCGTTTCTCCATTTGTGCCTTGTAGGTGCTGATGGCTTCGTGGCGCACCAGCCAGAGCGAAAGAGCCATGAGGATGATGATGACGCAGATGGCCCAGAAGAGGGGAGAGGGGAAATACCAGTAGGAGAGTTGCATCTGTGTTTCGGGATGCCCCATGAGCCATATGCTGAGTCGATGCCTGCCCCAATGTTGCCAGCCTAAGGACACCATTTCTCCGTCGGTACAGACAAGGGTGTCTTTCTCGTCGAGCGTGTATTGGTACATTCGGCCCAGGTCGGTGCTGTAGTTGAGCAGAAGAGGCTGGAACGACGTGAGTTTGCTGCCATCCCATTCTGTGCTGTTGAGCACCACGTGGGCTGGGATGCTGTCGCGCAGGTGCTGTTGCTGAGTGGGGCTGAGGGAGAGGATGCCAGCGTCGGTCGCCATCCAGAGTGTACCATCGGCGGTCTGCAGAAATTCTTGATTCTGGAAACGGAGCGAGGGAAGTCCGTCGGCTTCGCTCAGATGAATGGCCCCGGTGGTGAAGTCTTCGCCCGTGATGAAGAGTCCTTGGCTGGTGCCTATCCAGTAGTGTCCGTGGTGCCAGCGGACGAAGGCGATGTCGCCAATGTGGAGGCGTTTGTAAAGGGGTATTTCCTCATAGCTGCTGAGGTCAATCTTGGCTTTGTAGAGGTGAATGCCCGACCAAGCCAGAATGTCGCCGTCGGCGGCTACAGAGAAACGGAGGGAAGGAGCGAGGTTGAAGAAGTGCTTGGGAAATCCGCTGGCCTGCACGGTTTGCACCACGGGGTCGTAGAGATAGAGGCGCGAGAGACTGCCCACCCATGCCTTGCCCGTGCGGTCGGGCAGCACATCGGTCAGATACTCGTTGGCCAGTTCGCTGTTCTTGCTGTTGAACTGTTGCACCACTTCCAACTGCGGGTTGAAGATGGTGACGCCAGTGTTGCCTGCAGCAAAGAGGCGGTCACCTGTGGGGGCAATACGTAGAGATGAGAAACTGCCGTTGCTGATGAGAGGCAGGAGCTGTCCGTCGTGCGTGAGTCGCCGCAGTCCACTCTCGTAGGTGGCTACTACGAACTGTCCGTTGAAGTGGCAAATGTTGGTCACGATGCTCGCCCCTAACTCTTGGGGTGAGTAGTAGCGTGTGGAGCCAGCGGCTTCGTCGATGAGGTAGAGTCCCTTGCGGGTGCCAATGACCATCAGCTTCCCTTCGCGGCAAAGACTTCGGGTGGGCAGGGTGTCGGTGGAAAGCTGGCTTTTAGTGTAGATACTCACCATTTGCCGGGTGGCGAGTTCGTGGCTGAACCCCTCTTGGTAAAAGCCGAAATAGTCGAAGTTGAAAAGCGGGTCATGGCCAAAGGTGTAGATGGCATCCGACTTGATGTGCGCTTTCTTTTTCACCGTGTGTGTTTGGGTGTCGATGGTGTAGGCTCCGTTGCCGTCGGTGGCCACATAGAGGTAGCGCTTGCCGTCGGAATGAAGGTCGGTGATGACGTTGGAGGGTACGGAGAGTCCTCGGCTGGTGTGGTGGGTGCGGGTGTTGAAAGAGAGCAAGCCGTTGTTGCGTGTGCCAATGTAGAGCGTAGTGCCGATGAGGCAGATGCAACGGATGTTGTGGGTGAGCAGTGAGTCGGGGACGCTGTATTTGTCCATCCTTCCGTCTTTCAGCGAATAGTGAATCAGCCTTTTTGCTGTGCTAATCCATGCGTGGCTGTTGCCGTCGGCAATGATGTCGGTTACGTAGTTGCCTCGCGAGATGATGCTCCCCTCGATGGGGACAGGCACGTAGGTTTCGCCCTCCTTCTTCCACAGTCCGCATGCTCCACCCACCAGCGAGCCGCAAATGGCATTTACGTCGGTGATTTGGGGGGCTATCCGTTGCATGGTGAGTTCATCGCGTACTACTTCATACAGTCCGGTGGCACATCCGGCCAGCAGTTTGCCGCCCTCCACTTCGCAGAGCGTCAGGACAAGGCCAGGGTCTTCTGCGCATTCCACATATTTTATTGTGTGCCCGTTGTAGGAGCGCACACCTCGGTTGGTGGCAAGCCATACTTGCCCTGTCTTGTCTTTGTAGAAATCGAACACACTCTCATGCCCCAAGCCGTCGTAGGAGGTCAGTTGGTCGGAATGGCGCATGGCGTGAGATGGCTGCTCGGAAATGACTTCGGCTGTCTGTGCTGACAGTTTTGGAACGAATGACAGTGCAGCCAACACGATAGGCATAATGCGTTTCATAAGAACGTTGATGGTTAGTTAGTCGGTTGCAAATTTACAACTTAGTGAGCACAGTACAAAGAAAACTCCGTTTTTTTTCACTTTCGAGGTACGATTTTGTTTCCTCTTTAGTCCGGAAAATAATATTGGAAAGAAAAGAGTGTTTTGCCAAATAATTGAATTTCAGTAGTGTGACAAAAATATTGTTCATTATGCTTTGATAGAACAAAAATGGGTCTTAAAAATTCGGGGCAAGAAAATAGAAAGTGCTAATTTTGCACCAGAAATCTAACCTAACTCGCATTCACCGAATATGATTCGTAGCGCATTTATACAGTATCGTCAGTGGCTTGTCAACTATGTTTGCAAGCAGGTGGGCGATTATGCAGAGGCAGAGGACATTGTGCAGAGTGCCTTCCTGCGCCTGTTGGAGATGCAGGTGGGTGTGAGAGAAGAGAGTGTGAAGAACCTTCTGTTTACAACTTGCAGTCGCTTGGCTTGCGATTGGTTGCGGCACAAGCAAGTGAAAAATCGTGTGGACATTTATACATATATGTACGCAAGGGAGGACGAGAGTACAGAACAGGCCATCCGCGTGCATGAACTGGAAGAGCAGGAGCTGAAAGTGGTGAACCGCCTGTCGGCCCAATGCAGGGCTGTGTATTGCCTGTCCCGATTTGAAGGGAAGGACGTGCAAGCCATAGCCCACCATCTAAGCATTAGTCCTCGTACCGTAGAGGCTCACCTTTACGCAGGGCGCAAGCAGGTGAGGGAGGGATTGAAAGCTTACGCTTCGTAAACTGTTTATAGCTATATACAAACTCTTAATTTTTCATGTTTTACTAACAGATACAAAACAAATGAGTATGAAAACTAAATCTTTACTTTCTACATCGGCAGCCATCATTGCTTTGTCGGTAAATCCTGCTCTTGCTCAGGATAAAGTGTATAAGCTAACCGATTTGACGGCAGAGCAATTTGCGAGCAACCCCGCAAGCGAGGTGTGGCAGTTTGAGAAATATGCGGTGGAGTCTGGGAAATACAGTCTTTTCACGCAATATACCGACTCGAATGCGGCAAACTATGTAGATATCTATCAGCCCTGTCGTGTGGGTGGTGAGCGTGTGGTGCAAATTGAAGGGTTGACTGAGTGGTCGAACAACAACACGTTTGCCAAGGTGACGCGTTGGGGATGGAGCGACTACGGAGTGTATAATTTAGGTGGCACTGCTAATCAAAGCAAGGAGCGTTTCTGTTACGTAACTCGCGACGAGTCTCTGGGCTATGAGGTGTATGCCAACGACGAGTATGCCAGTGTTATCTCGTTTTTGGTGCCTGAGGATGGTTTCTACCAGATGGATGCCACAGTGGTGCGTCAGGATGTGCCGGCAGAGCGTGGATTTCTGAGTGTGGTGCCTCGCATTCGCTATAGCACTTCTGCTGATATGGACTATGCCAATCCGCAGTATGGTTTGTGTACTTTGCAGTTTGGACAGGAAGGTGGCGAACTGGCAACTTACGATGGAAATGCCCACATTGCCAATGGCGCATCTGTGCGATATGTTGCTCAGCAGGCAGAGGATGTAAGCATGGCTTTTGAGGCTCGTCGGGGCGACATCGTTTCGTTCGAAGTGAATGTCGAAGCCACCAACATTCATAGCAGTTGGGCACGTGATTACTATGGGCGCACTTTTTATAAGCAGCTGAACATCGCCCAAGTGGACGAAGCTACAGCAAGGGCTAATGCTCATTTTGCTGACACTTATGGCGAGAGCGAGGATGTGGAAACTCTTAGCCGGTTGGTAGATGAGTATGAGTCATTCATGTCGGATGTGGATTACGGAACGGCTTTCGGACAGTACAACAAAGATTTGGCCGACCAAGTGGCAGCATTGACCAGTGCCATTTACGAAGCCATAGAGAACGATCTGATTCATACCTTCAATGCTGCGTCCTATTTGGAGGAACTGCAAAGCTTGTGGCGCAAGTTCCTGGAATCGAAGGTGGACATTGACCTCACGGCGGAAGGCAACTATTCTCTCGTTTGGAATGACATTGTGACAGGGGAAATGAAGTGTGATGTGGAGACAATGGCAAAGAACGACGACTCTCCATGGGGATTCTATTATTACGAAGTGGCCAATGGAACCTATCATCGTTTTGAGAATCATGGCACTGAGAGTAAATATGGCAGTGCTGATGTGTCTGCATGGTATAAGGGCACAGGCGACTGGCTTTACATCGCCGATGATGGTTCCCTGCATCCCATGACCAACTATGCCCCAGCCATCATGTTCACAGCTCCCAAGGATGGTGTGTATCGGGTGAACTTCTCCTGCTATCGTCCCAATCCCAACGCATCGGTCGAGAACCCTTTGTGGATTCGTGCCCGGTTCATGGATTCCGAAACTGAGTCGCAAGACAAGGAGTCGTTTATGTTTGCCAAGGAGTATGGTTCTGTGGCTAACGATGGACAGGGTGGAAAGGCACCCATTACCATGCAGTACTTCGTCAACATGAAACAAGGCGATAAAATCAGCTGGGAAGTGGATTGCTACACCTCTAATCGCAATTCCAGTGCAGGAACGCAGGTTACAGCTCTCTCTGTATGCGCAGGGTTGAATGCCGACGCTCCCTTCACGCTGGAAGATGCAAGGGAAAGCGGACTTGATGTGTTTGATGCTTATTCCGTGGGCGATGTCGGAGTGCTTAACCAAGCTATAGCGACAGCGCAGCAAGTGCTGGACGCACACAAGGATGAGGTGGGCACGCAGGGTGGTCAGTATTCAGCAGAGCTGTGCGAGGCTCTTTTTGAAGAGATTGCTGCTGCCACTGCTATGGCTGCCGCTGGAGACAGTCAGTACAACATCGACCAGCAGGTGCTTGCGCTGGGTGCTGCGGCTCAAGCCTTTGCCGATTCGCGAAAACCTTACGAAATCAGCATAGAGGGTGTGTATGCCATCCACTTGATGGGCACAGAGAAATATCTCACTCAGAAGAACCGGAATGCCAGTGGCAGCAACTTCTACGCTGCTTTTACCGACTATGCCGGTGTTGTAGCCGATGCTACCAAAAATAGCTATACCCTCACCGATGCCAACTGGACTTTCACCTTCCGAAAGGTGGTGAAGGAAGTCCCCACAGGCGAGTATGACGAAACCACTGGTGCTGACATCACGGTGGAAGTGGAGCAGACAAGCATATATGGCCATGGGGGCTATGTGACCCGAGGAGGATATGTGGAGGCTTCAGAGAATGAAAATGCTGCACCTGGTTTCCGCTTTTTCAAACAGGAGGCCGATGATGAGGCTTTTGCCATCATGACGGAGGATGGGACCTACTGGAATGGTACTTTCTCATGGAAGAGTCCCTACGACCAGATGAACACCACCCCCACACCCAACTATGTTTTTGTCCTTTCAAACACCACGCTGGCCGATGTGCATGAAATAGCCACCGCCGTGAACAATATTGCAGCGGGCGAAAACGTTATCGTATCAACGGAATGGTATTCGCTCGCAGGCACTCGTCTGCCTGCACCCGTGCAGGGTGTTTGCATCTGCACACAGCGCATGGCCGACGGCAGCGTTGTAAGCAAGAAAGTGCTTTTCAAGTAAAATCGGCAAAAATCAATTCAGAATAGTTTGTAAATTTTAGTAAGTATGAAGATGTTTTCTGCATGGATTCTGATAGTAGGGCTTTCCCTCAGTCTCAGTGCCACAGCCCAAATGCTGGACGTGACCCGGGAACTGGCGTATTGCCATCGTCAGGTGCAGAGGTCGCTCGCTCAGCTGCGTGGTGCAGCTGGCGAGATAGACTACACCGTCACTCCGCGGTGTATCGATGCAGGGGAAGAACAATGGACACTGCGCAGCGTGAAAACGCCTGAGGAGTGGTGTGCCGGGTTCTTCCCCGGCATTCTCTGGATGGATGGCGACACGTTGGAAGCGTACAACTACACCAGGCAGCTGGAATACTTGGCCCATCGCCCTGCCTATGACCACGACTTGGGCTTCATCATGATAGGCAGTTTCATGAAGGGGTATGAGGTCACCCACAACGAGCATTTCAAACAGGTGCTTCTGGCTGCAGCCGACACCTTGGCCACGCTGTTCAACCCCCGGGTGGGCACCCTGCTGTCTTGGCCCAGGAATGTGTCCATGTTTGGGGGACACAACACGATCATGGACAACATGATAAATCTGGAACTCCTCTTTTGGGCAGACCTGACCACGAATGGTTCATCGGCAAGAGGACGGCTGTATGACGTGGCTGTGAGTCATGCCGACACCACCATGCGCTACCATTTCCGCCCTGACGGAACGAGCTACCACGTGGCGGTCTATGACCCCGCCACAGGGCGTCACCTCTACAATTGCACACACCAAGGCTTTGGCGACAACACCCTTTGGAGCCGCGGACAGGCATGGGCCATCTACGGATACACAATGGTGTATCGTTACACGCATGAACCACGCTTCCTCCATTTTGCTCAGAAGGTGACAGCGGCTTACCTCTCTCGTCTGCCGGCCGACCGCATTCCCTGGTGGGACATGGGCGACCCCATGATTCCGCATTCCTTCCGCGATGCCAGTGCCGCAGCCATCGTGGCCAGTGCATTGGTGGAACTCTCTCAGTATGTGGGTGCTGAAATGTCGGAGCATTATCTGGACGAGGCATGCAAGATGCTCGCAACCCTCAGTTCGGCCGACTATCAGAGCCGCGAGAAGAACCCTGCCTTCCTGCTGCACAGTGTAGGCAACATGCCTGCGGGCACAGAGGTGGATGCCAGCATCAATTATGCCGACTACTATTATTTAGAGGCCTTGTTGAGATTGAAAGCATTGGAAAACAGCAAACACGATTAGAAAAGTATGGAAAGAGATAAATCGCTCTGGATGGCATTGCCTGTCCTTTTCGGATTTTTTGTCATGGGATTTTGCGACATTGTGGGCATCTCGTCCGACTATGCAGCCTCGGCTTTTGGCTGGTCTGGTACGATGGCGGGGTTGATTCCTTCGGTTGTCTTCGTTTGGTTCTTCTTGCTGGGTGTTCCCTTTGGTGTGATGATGAACCGTGTGGGAAGAAAGCAGACCGTGTTGCTCTCTATGGCCGTGACCATTGTGGGCATGGTAATACCGCTTGTTCATTATGACAGTGTGACAACATTGGTGGCTTATGCGTTGTTGGGCATAGGAAATGTGATGTTGCAGGTGTCGCTCAATCCTTTGCTGCAGAATGTTGTGACCGATCAAAGCCTTTTGGCCAGCAGCTTGACGGCAGGTCAGGTCGTGAAGGCTGTGTCTTCTTTTGTGGGTCCGTTTATTGTTTTGGCTGCCATCAACTGGTTTGGTGGGGGCGACGAAGGTGATTGGTTCTATTGTTTTCCGTTGATGGGGGGAATCACGCTCGTTTCGGGGCTATGGCTGCTTTTCACCCCCATCGAGCGGGAAGCTTGGCAGGATGGGGGCAATGGGGGACAAACTCTCTCTCTGCTTGGCGACAGGATGATTCTGTTGCTTTTCTTGGGTATATTCTTTGCCGTAGGGACTGATGTTTCTGTCAATTTCATCAGCTCCAAGGTAATGTTGCTTCGTTTCGACTATACGAAGGAAACGGCTGCTTTAGCTCCACAGGTCTATTTCATTTGTCGTACAATAGGGGCTTTTGTAGGCGTCTTCCTCATGGCGAAGATGTCCACAGTGAGCTATTTCCGCTTCAACATTGTGGCGGGATTGCTATTTGCCGTTGTTTTGGCATTGGTGAATCACGATGTGATTGATTTCGTGTGCATCGGAGGCATTGGCTTTTGCTGCTCTTGTTTTTTCCCCATTATTTATGCGGAAGCCCTTGAACATCGTCCTGATCGTACTAACGAAATCAGTGGCTTGATGATTATGGCTGTAGCTGGTGGCACGGTCTCTTTCCTTGTGGGCGCAGCCACCGACTGGTTGGGAGTGGCTGGAGGTGTAGGAGTCATTGCACTCCAACTGCTTTATCTGGTGTGGTGTGCTTTCTTTCTAAAGAAAAAGTAATTCCATCCGTGTAAGCCCATCATGTTGAAGTTACAACCTTCAGGGGGAGCAGCAATACATTTTAAGTTTCTTGAAAAATTATGAATATGAAAAAGACCTTAACCATTCTTTTGTTTTTAAGCCTCGCATCTTCCATGTTGGCGCAAGTTGTGTATGCTGACTATAGCGACCCTGACGTGTGTGAAGGCACAGAAGGCGACTATTGGCTTACTGCAAGCAGTTTCCAGTGCACGCCAGGTCTTCCTATTTTGCACAGCAACGACCTTGTGCATTGGGAATTGGTCAACTATGCCGTAGAGAGTCTTTTCCCTGCTGAGCACTACAACACGGTTCAGCATGGTTGTGGGGTGTGGGCTCCCAGCATCCGCAGACATGGTGACACCTACTATATCTATTGGGGCGACCCTGACTATGGGGTGTTTATGGTGCAAACCTCCAACCCTCGTGGACGATGGAGTGAACCTGTGCTCGTGATGGAGGGGAAAGGGGTGATAGATACCTGTCCTCTGTGGGATGAGGATGGTAGGTGTTACCTCGTGAATGGATGGGCCAACAGCCGTTGTGGATTTAACAGCGTGCTGACTGTGCGTGAACTTTCCCCTGACGGGACGAAAGTAATTGGAAAGCCCATTTTGGTTTATGACGGACAGCTGGAAGGTAACCACACCATTGAAGGACCTAAGTTCTACAAGAGGGATGGCTATTATTACATTCTTGCCCCTGCAGGAGGGGTGGAGAAGGGGTGGCAGGTGGCTCTGCGGAGCAAAAATGTCTATGGCCCCTACGAAAGCAAGACGGTGTTTAACCAAGATGGCATTCATCAGGGAGGATGGGTGGAGAGTGGTTTCATCTGTTTTCAGGAAAAGGCGGCATACGGGCGCATTCTCCATCTGCTTGATGTGAAGATGAAGGATGGATGGCCTATGATGTCGGTTAGCAAGAACAATAAACTCACCACACCTTCCATTGCTCCGTCAGAAAGGTTGGCTTATCAGTGGCATGCTAACTATCAGGATGTTTTTGGATTCCCCATTTCGCAGGGTATGCGGGTGTATGGGCACAATGTTTCTTCCAATTTCAAAAGTCTTTGGGAAGTGCCCAATCTCTACCTGAAAAAGTTTGAGGGCGAAACCTTTGTCGATACTCTCCGAATGGTCATCACGGCAAAAGCCGATGGCGATGAGTCGGGTTTTGTCATCATGGGGCGAGACTATTATCGTCTCTCTGTTGAGCTGCAAAATGAACAATTTGTTCTCAAACGCATCATCTGCAAGAATGCTGATGAGGGAGCACTTGAAACAGGCGAGACCATCGCAATGATAAAAGCACGCAAATATGGGGCTGGGGCTAAAGTGAACTACGAGTGCCGTGTGGATGTGCGCATTCAATGTGACAAGGGAGCGGTGTGCCATCTTGCCTATAGTACTGACGGAAAAAGCTACATCTCGCTGCCCATCTCCTTCCAAGCTCGTGAGGGCAAATGGATTGGAGCGAAATACGGCGTTTTCAGTATCGCCCCAAAGGGCGCTTCAAAGGGGTGGGTGGATCTTACGCTTAATTGAAGGTTTGCTTAACCCCTAAATGCCTGACGGTGAGCTAACGTTTTTTAAACTCTTAATTAATTCTTAATTCTTTATTAAAAATTCCCCATGAAGCCTTATAAATTCGAGCCTTATTTGAAAACAACCCTTTGGGGTGGGTATCAAATTGCACCCTTCAAGGGAATTGCCACAGCGCAGCCCAACATTGGTGAAAGCTGGGAAATTAGCGGTGTGCCAGGACATGAAAGTCGTGCCGTGGAGCGTGGACTGGTTGATGATGTGGATGTGGGCTTAACGCTGACAGAACTCATCGACAAATACAAAGGACTCTTAGTCGGCAACCGTGTGTACAAAAGATTTGGTAATCAATTCCCCCTCTTGGTCAAATTCATAGATTCTCGTCAGGATCTCTCTGTGCAGGTGCATCCCAACGATGAGTTGGCGATGGAGCGGCATGGGTGTGCAGGCAAAACGGAAATGTGGTATGTCATCAAAGCCGATGTGGGAGCTAAAATTTACAGCGGTCTGCGGAGAAGTATCACTCCAGATGACTACGAATGCTTGGTCAGAGACGATGGGGCTGGAGACGAAAATCCTATGCAGTCTGTCATTGCCACCCATGAAGCTCACGATGGCGACCTCTATTTCCTGCCTGCGGGACGCCTTCATGCTATTGGAGCAGGGAATTTCCTTGCGGAGATTCAGCAAACCAGCGATATCACTTATCGGGTGTACGACTTCGGCAGGAAAGATTCCAATGGAAAACCTCGCGAACTCCATGTGGAACAGGCCAGAGATGCCATTGATTACCGAGTGTGGCCTGAATATCGCAGCAGTTACGACAGTACCAAACCCATTTCGCAGCTGGTCAACAGTTCCCACTTTGTAGTGCATAGGGTGGTGGTGCAGGTTGCGCAGCAGGTCGATTTTCGTTGCGAATCTTTTGTCGTGGTGGTTTGCTTATGGGGCGAAGCCAACATCAACGGCATTCATATCCGTCAAGGGGAAACCATTCTGGTACCTGCCAGCGAGAATGTTCTCTATATCTTCGGGAATGCTACTTTCCTCACAGCCACAATGAATTGAGTCGATTGCTAAACTTTATTCTAACTCTTAATTGGCTAAGCTGAGCTAAAGGTTTTTTTAATTAGATTCTATTTTAATTCTTAACTCTTTCTTGTATGATAAAAAAAATATTGTTTCTTTGTTTGATGAGCAGCGTAGCATGGATGTTTCCTCTTTCCGCTCAGACCACTTACAAAATGGCGGGTCCTTACGAGGTTGTGGCGCGCGATGGACAGTTTCGTTCTTCCAAGGGGGGGAGCGAGCGCGACATGAAAGCCGCTCTCGATTTTGCCCAAAGGGGACAGATAGCTGAGGCTGTAGCCATCATTCATGCGTATGCCAATACCCTCCAGCGGTTTGATGGTCATGATGCCCCTCTTTGTACCATTCAGGGCTATGACCTTGTGCGGGCTATGATTCTGATGAAAGCGCATCAGACTCCTGAATGGGCAGCCATGATACGGCGAGCTATTCTTCCCACCCTCGACAAATTTGAGGCAGACAGCCCGTATGCCAACGGCAATTGGGGCGCTATAGTGAATCGCCAGCGCATGGCGTGTGCCATCTTCTTGGAGGATAGCACCCTTTACAAAGCTTCAATCGATTATTTCCTCCATGCCAACGACAATGGGGCGCTCCCCAGGTACGTGAGCGAGACAGGACAATGTCAGGAAACTGGCCGCGACCAAGGGCATGCTCAACTGGGTCTCGAAGCCTTGGCGCACACCTGCGAAATGGCTTGGGAGAGGGGCGATGACCTATGGGGCGCACTCGACAACCGGTTGCTGAAAGGTTTTGAATACACCGCTAAATACAATCTCGGTTACGAAGTGCCCTTTCAGACTTGGACTGATTGCACTGGCCTCTACAACGACTGGACTGAACCTGGACAGATGAGCCGGGGAAAACTTTGGGACATCTATCAACTGCCCTATCAACATTATGTTAAAAGGATGGGGCTTTCCATGCCCTATGTGGAAAAGGTTCTCGCCCTGCAAGCCAAGGCCGAAGCTAAAGGCGAAAGCCGTGAAGTGCAAGCACCGGGAGTGAAGGAAAAGCCTCAACTACACCAAGTCTTTGCCTATCCTGCTCCGAAGGGTGCCCCTCTCAAAGATGATTATGAAGTGTATGTGCAACCTCGTGGTGGAAAGGAATGGATAAGAATTGACACTTATATGGCTAAAGTGAATGCACCCATTGGCGACAACAAACACAAAGTCTCTGAGATTTCATACGCCTTTTTCGACTTTACAGGCAATGTGTTCGTAAAGGTGGTGTGCAAGCGGATGAAGTACAAGCATGTAAGGGTTCGTCCTGATTACCGTGGTGTGATAGCCAATATGCAGAATGACTCTACGGTGCAATTTCTTCTCTTTCAGCCAGAAAATGTGAGTGTGGAGTTCGATGGTAACATTACCAACAACCTCCTTCTCTTCACGTCCAAGCCCACCGTGAACATGGAGGATGCTAAAAAGCAAGCCAAGAAGGAGAAGCGGAATTTCATTTATTATGCCCCAGGTTTTTACAATCAAGATTCTATACCCATACCCTCCAACACCACCGTTTATCTGGCAGGGGGAAGTTATTTTACAGGCACTTTCGCCATTGAAGATGCTGAGAATGTATCTATTCTTGGACGTGGGGTGGCGCGTCCGCACAGAGGCTACGAAGGTTGCCATGTGTATCGGAGCCGCAATGTGCTCGTCGATGGACTTATCCTTAATACCTGTCCTATTGGGGAGGCAGATGGGGTGACGCTACACGATGTAAAAAGCATTTCACACCCAGGGTGGGGCGATGGTCTCAATGTCTTTGCTTCAAGCAATGTGCTTTATGATAGAGTATTTTGCCGCAACAGCGATGACTGCACTACAGCATACGCCACTCGCAAGGGTTTCAATGGGTCTGTGCATCATGTCCGCATGCGTAATTCCACCCTTTGGGCTGATGTGGCACATCCCATCTTCATTGGACTTCATGGTGCAGCCTCAGGACCTCATCCAGCGTTATGCGACACGGTGGAACACCTCATTTATGAGAATATAGACATCCTTTGCCAAAGTGAGCCACAAGTAGATTATCAGGGTTGTTTGGCCATCAATTGTGGCGACAATAACTATGTCAACAACGTGCTTTTTGACAATATACGCATTGAGAACCTGCATCAGGGCAGTCTCCTCCATGTGAAAGTGAGCTTCAACGAAAAATACTGTGCTGCTCCTGGCAAAGGTGTGGAGAACATTACCTTCCGCAACATCCGCTACTATGGCGACACCCCTTACATGTCAGTCATTAACGGATACAACGAAGAGCGCAAGGTGAAGAACATTACCTTTGAAGGACTGAAAGTGAATGGAAAAGCTATTTACGACACGATGCCAGGCAAGCCATCATGGTACAAAACGACTGACTATGTGCCCATCTTTGTGGGTAATCACGTCGAGGGGGTTACTTTTAAAAAGTGAAAGTGAAAGGGGCATGCCGTGGTTCTGGTTTGCCTACGTTCGAAGGTTACTTTTTTCGCTTTTAATCTTTTAATTTTTTAATCATTTTACATTTCTGACAGTATTTGTCCTAAAAGTGAAAGTCGAAATGAAACTTTTTTCCTAACTTTGTGCCCGAAATAGTGACACAAAACCTAAAACTAAAGGAAATATATGAAGTTACGCAATGTAATGCAAGCCGCTGTGCTTGCGGCTATGGTGGGAACACCTCTGACGGCTTCGGCGCAGAAGGTGAAAGCTCCTGCTGGAGGTAAAAAAATCAGTAAGGAACTCTTGGGCATCTTCTTCGAAGACATCAGCTACTCCGCCGATGGGGGACTATATGCCGAACTCATCGAGAACGGTTCGTTCGAGTTCAATCCTAACGAACGCGATGGTTGGGGGGCTGGCACTTCGTGGAAAATGGTGCGACCGGGACACTCGCTCGGTATGCTGGATGTGCGGAAGGACAATCCCATCCATCCCAACAACCCTACTTATATGCGTCTGCACACCGAACGGGTAAAAGAGTTCTACGACTACAAGGGCTGGAAGGGCTTCGGACTGGAGAACGACGGATTTGACGGCATCAGTGTGAAGGCTGGGGCCAAGTACAATTTTTCGGTCTTCTTCCGCAACATCGGCGCGGCTAAGCAGGTGCGTGTGGTGTTGGGTGCTCCGCAAGGTTGGGGCAAGGACCCCAAGGTGCTGGCCGAAGCGACCCTGCAGGTGGATGGCCCTGAGTGGAAAAAGTACGAGGCTGTGCTCACTGCCAGCGAGGACTGTACGAACGGTATTCTGCAACTGCTGGTGCTGAACACGGGAGATGTGGACGTGGACATGGTTTCACTCATGCCTCAAGACACCTATAAGGGGCATGGACTGCGGAAGGACTTGGTGGAGGCACTGGAAGGTTTGCAACCCAAGTTCATGCGTTTCCCCGGCGGCTGTGTGGTGCACGGCGGTGGCGATGGGTTCTGGAACACTTACCGCTGGAAAACCACCATCGGTCCCAAGGAACAGCGTCGTGGACTGAAGAACACGTGGGGCTATCACCAGTCGATGGGGTTGGGCTATTTTGAGTATTTCCAGCTGTGCGAGGACATGGGCATGGAACCGCTGCCCATTTTGCCTTGTGGCGTGAGTTGTCAGGGTACCAATGGCGGGTGGAACATGTGGCCCCATCAGGCGCAGGATGCCTGCCCCATGGAGGATATGGACGAGTGGACACAGGATGCGCTCGACCTTATTGAGTGGGCTAACGGCGATGTCACCACCCCTTGGGGTAAGAAGCGTGCTGAGGCTGGACACCCTGAACCATTCAACCTGAAGTATTTGGGCATTGGCAATGAGGAGAAAATCACGAAGGAGTTTGAGGAGCGTTTCAAGTATATGTACGACAGAATTCGTGCCAAGTACCCCAACATCGTGATTGTGGGCACGGCTGGTCCTGGCTCTCACCCAGGCAATCCCGACTATGAGGCTGGGTGGAAACTGGCTGAGGCTATCAACCTGCCCATTCTCGATGAGCACTACTATGAACCTCGCGACTACTTCCTCGACAATCAACAGAACTACGATAAGTATCCGCGCAAGCGCAACACGAAGGTGTATCTGGGCGAATATGCTGCCAAGGACAAGAAACTGGCCGACGCACTCTATGAGGGTCTGTACCTCTTAGGCGTAGAGCGCAACGCTGATGTGGTAACCATGACCAGCTATGCTCCTCTCTTCGCCAAGAAGGGGCATGAGTCGTGGAACCCCGACCTTATTTACTTCGACAACGAACGGGTGATTAAAACGTGCAGCTACTATGTGCAGCAGATGTTTGGCACTACCGCTGGTAATTATTACTATGGTAACGTGGCCACCTTTAAGGGAGGCGACAAGTTCCAGGGCACGTCGGCCGTGCTGAATACCGAGAAGGGCGAACTGTACATCAAACTTATCAATGCTGCCAATGAGGCGAAGACTGCCACCATCGACCTGAGCAAGTTCAAGGGTCTGCCAGCAAAGGCTGTGACCGAAACCATCAGCGGCGCATCGCTCGACGTGGAGAACAACTTCGACGCACAGCCTGTGGCTCTGGTGAACAAGGAAATTGCTATCAAGAGTAAGATGACCTATACGGCCGAACCGCGTTCGGCCACAGTGTTGAGAATCAAGCTGAAGTGATGGCGGCTGACGGAATGCCATGAGGCTTTTCGGCGGCACGGTTCATGAATGTCTGAATATGAGTGCGGAGCATCTGGTATGCTTCGCATTCTTTGTATTGGGTGTTGCGGCGCAGCATCTGCGTGGGTTGGAACTGGCTGTGTGAGTAGCTGGCCAATTCG
>Ga0326511_10001646_pt1 | contig 18417 bp, 10 predicted proteins | sample 0_2496_0518_D_FD_203701 | JGI IMG/M metagenome (GOLD analysis project Ga0326511, IMG submission 203701) | Bovine rumen microbial communities from UC Davis, California, United States - 0_2496_0518 | ecosystem: Host-associated > Mammals > Digestive system > Stomach > Rumen | place: USA... | reverse complement strand
TTATAAGAAATATAGGTCTGACGTTTTGTCTAAAGGCAAAGAGATCATCGAAGCGGCGAGAAAAGAGAATAAGGAAATCGTTGTTCTCGCTGGCCGTCCATATCATATCGACCCAGAGGTTAACCACGGCATAGACAAGCTTTTGGATGCCCTTGACGTCGCGGTGGTAAGCGAAGACTCCCTCGATTATTCGCATGCTCCATTAACCAAAACCCAGATTCTCAATCAATGGACTTACCATGCTAGATTATTCGATGCAGCCCGATATGTATCTGAAAATAGCGACATGGAGCTTATCCAACTCATCTCCTTCGGTTGCGGCGTCGATGCCGTCACCAGCGATGAAGTCCGTCGCATCTTAGAAGAGAAAGACCGTCTTTATACCGGACTTAAGATTGATGAGATTTCCAATTTAGGCGCGGTAAGGATTCGTATCCGTTCCTTACTGGCCGCCGTCGAAGAGAAAAGGAGGATGGGCAAATGAGCGAACGTTCCAAGTTCTTTAAAAAGCTCCGCGATGAGCATTACACCATCCTTTGCCCGGATATGCTCCCAATCCATTTCGAGCTAATTTCTGCTTATCTAAGAACCCGTGGCTATAACATCAAGGTTCTTGAGGTTAAGGGTAGAGCCGCGAAGGATGAAGGCTTAAAAGCGATACATAATGACGCCTGTTACCCAGCGATCATCGTCGCAGGCCAATTTATCAATGAGCTTAAGACCGGTAAGTATGACCTGAATAGGACCGCCGTAATCATGTCCCAGACCGGCGGTGGTTGCCGCGCGAGCAACTATATTTCCTTATTCCGCAAAGCCTTCGCGGATGTTTTCCCAACCGTTCCTGTCCTCTCGATCAATTTCTCTGGCTTAGAGGCTGCGAGATCTATTCCTTTGGATCTCCCGTTTATCGTCAATGCGGTCGCGGCTATCCAATACGCTGACTTGATCATGGCTTTGGAGAATCAGACTTTGCCTTACGAGAAAGAGAATGGAACCATCAAGGCCATCAGGAAGAAGGTAATGGATAAGATTTCCGCCCAAGCGGGACATGCGAGCTTCCATCATCTTAAGAAGAACCTCAGGATGATCCTTGAGGAATATCGTCCATATATTCCGAAGGGCGAAAGAAAACCTCGCGTTGGCATCGTCGGCGAGATCTACGTCAAATATAGCCCTTATGCGAATAACTACTTAGCGGACTTCTTGGTCAGAGAGGGGTGCGAAGTAGTGCTACCTTCCTTCTCGGAATTCGTCCTTTATTGCATCTATAACATCCTTGAAGACCATAAGCGTTATGGCATCGGAAGCCCAATCTATGCTTTCCTCGCCAAGAAGCTTTATAGGTATTACCTCGGCAAGACCCGCAAACTCAACAAGCTCATCGCTGAGATCGGCGCGACTCCATACGAGGATTTCGAGGAGATCATCGAGCAGGGCAAGCGCGTCATCGACTTAGGCGTGAAGATGGGCGAAGGCTGGGTCATCCCGGCTGAGATGCTGACCTATTATCAGCATGGGGTCAGCAATATCGTCTGCGCCCAACCATTTGGCTGCCTCCCGAATCACATCGTCGGCAAAGGCATGGTGAGGCCATTAAAAGAAATCGCTCCGGACATCAATATCGTGCCTTTGGATTTCGACGCTTCCAGCAGCGAAGTCAACCAGGAGAACCGCCTAAAACTCATGTTGGCGAATTTGAAATAAACTTCTTCTCGCAGTAATCGTTGCTTTGTTGTATATTATTCGGGCACGGAGGCATACCCAAGAGGCCGAAGGGGACGGTTTGCTAAACCGTTAGATCGGGAATACCTGGTGCGAGAGTTCGAATCTCTCTGCCTCCGCCATATCGATAATGACGACACCACCTGCAAAGTGGTGTCTTTTTTGTCCCTTTGCTCGATCGTTGATTTTTCATAACCAGTCTAGAGACAACAGGCATGACTGACGAAAAGTGCAACTAATTGCAAAAAGCGTCAGTTACAGGCGCTAACGACGAAGCGTCCTATGGCAGTTTGCCGCAAGGCGGAAATGCGTTTTGCGGTGACAAAGTAGCGGCAAAACACGAAAACGTACGAAATGTTTGTTAAATCGTACGAAACATAGTATTTTGTTAGATGAGGAGGATAAGTGCATGTGCATTATTACCGCCAGTGAACTAAAGCAGAACCTGGGAAAGTATATAGAACTCTCAAAGGAAGAAGATGTTATTGTTAAAAAAAACGGTAAGGTTGTAACCATGTTGACCTCACCTAGCCTTAGACAGAATGCCTTAACAAGGTTCCTTTCGCTCTCCGGAAAATATGAGTATGTTGACTACCAAAAATTGCTCGATGAAAGAGAGGAAAACAGATGAGGGTTTTAGTAGATACGAACGTCTTCCTCGATTTCATACTCAATCGCCCACCTTTTCAAAAGGAAAGCCGAGAATTTTTCGAATACTTCCTTACTCACAAGCATCAGATTGTCGTTTCGCCAATGACGTTTAGAGATGTAGAGTACATTTTGCGTAAAGTTGAAACGAACCCAATCAAGAGGAAACAAGCTCTACATACAATCTATTCAATCGTTTACAAAATAATCAACATCGAAGCCGATGATGTGATTAATGACCTTTTCGCTGATTATAAAGACTTTGAGGACGGAATGCTTATGGAGGCCGCCGAAAGAACTATGTTGGACGGTATTGTCGCCAACAACATTTCTGATTTTAGGGAAAGCCGCGTTCCTTCGTTTACTCCTGCATTAATTTGCGAATATTTAAAGAAAAACGAGACAATTAAAGTGTGAATTAGAGTCTTTTGCATTTGAAAAGAAGTCTTCGATTGTAGTTTTAGGCGCTGATTGATTTCGTCGGCGCCTTTTAAATATCGGTTATTCGCGCGTGCGCGCGTAAACCTAATAAATGTCTATGCGATTTCAAAAATTAATCCTAGGACGCAGGAATGGCGACCATATAATAAAGTCACCAACATAAGGGGAAAAAGTAAATGAAAAAGAACTTCTTTGTCGTTCTTTCGCTTGCTGCCGTTTTAGGGTTGACCGCCTGTGATCCTAAACCTGGCACCGAGTCGAAGCCAACTCCAGGCTCCAACACGTCTAGTGTGGCGCCTGCTTCCTCGTCTGCCACAACCGGCTCACAGGATGCCACCGGCTTCGCGTTCAACGCGATCGCCAGCACCGTCATGGTCGAAGATAAGGTCAAGGAATACGTCGATGCCATGAAGGAGCAAGAAAAGACCCTCCAATACGAATATCGTATCTCGCCGCTCTATGGCCCGGAGGACTTCGGCTATCAGGGCGCCGATAAGGATGATAACTACAACAGTTATGCTCCTGAGGAAACTGGCGGCGTTGACGTCCAGGATTACCTCAACCGCAACCTCTACGGCGGCGATTGCCCATGCAAACCGATCACCATTTCTTGGACCAAGGGCAACTTGCAGTATAAAAACGCGACCCTCGAATTCTGGCCGAAAGGCAAAGAGAGCGAGAAGCGTTCCGTCCAGACCAGAGGCACCAGCGTCAGCCTTGAGAACCTCTATCGCAACACCGAATACGAATATGTCTTAAAGACCGACTTCGATGAGAATTGGGTCTCCGAGAAGGGCAGCTTCAAGACCGCGGACTACACCCGTATGATCAACATGGGCGGCGTCCATAACGTCCGTGACCTCGGCGGTTATATGACCAGCTATGGCAAGAGGACCAAACAGGGCCTCATCTACCGTGGCTACGAAGTCATGAAGAATGCGGTTGGCCAGCACGGCGCCAACTACGACGCCGACGTCCAGAAAGTCCAGGACGAGGTCCTCCATATCGGCCACGAAATCGACTTGAAGGCCGCCGCTGATACCGATTCGACCACCGTCGACGGCGTCAAGATGTCTAACCTCTCACCGGCGAAATACTCCAACCTCCAGGCCGTCGCCTACGAGAGTTTCATCACCGACACCACCAAATACGACAACCTCAAGAAAACCTTCGAGATTCTTGCTAACGCCGATCAGGAACACGTCTATTTCCATTGCTGGGGCGGCGCTGACCGTACTGGTATGATCGCCTTCTTCTTAAACGGCATCCTCGGCGTTTCCTACACCGACCTTGTTATGGACTTTGAGTACACCACCCTCACCAATAACAAGAGAAGCCACATGCATAACTCCAGCAACGCCCACTTCCCGAAGTTCTTGAATGCTTTCACCACTTGGTCTGGCTACGAAGCTGATAAGACCGTCAATCATAACTGCGCGAAATTCTTGAAATCCGCCGGCGTCACCGACGCGACCATCGAGAAGATCCGCAGCATCATGATCGAGGATTATGCTTCAACCTTAACCGAGAATGAGAAGCTCGAGACCTATGACACCTCCAAATGGGAGACGGATGATATCGGCCACTGGCACAAATCCACCGTCGCCGGCTCCTTAAGGAAAGGCGACTACCGCAGACATCAGTGGGTCCGCGTCGAAGCCGAATGCATCGATGCCAACTGCGCCCAGGAAGGAAAAGAAGTCAAAGTCTGCAGCGAATGCGGCAAGAGAATCGAAGTCACCCTTCCAAAGACCGACCACACCTTCGTTGCTAATGGCGAAGCCGACGGCGTCGTCCACCCAGAAATCGACAACGGCTGCAATACCCACGCTTATCGCTTAGACGTCTCTGAAGCTACCGGTTGGAACAAAGCCACCACCAAGTGGAACGCCAAGACCACTTCCAGCAGCAACAGCCAGGTTGAAGCCTCTTGGGATATCAGTGGCGGTAAGATCCCAGCTGGTAAATACAGCGTCTACATCGACGTCTCTATGTCCAACGCCAGCCACTCCAACCGTTACTTCTTCAACCAGAACAAGACCGTCAACCCAAAGAATCCGGCCACTGGCGAAGATTACCCAGATGATCCAGCCACCAACGGCAACGAGGATAAGGAAACTGAATCCAAGTGGCGTTACTACGTCAGCCTCAATGGCGGTGCCATCATCGAGCCAGATCAGGGCAAATCCTGGGGTGACCTTGGCCTCAATGGCGGTACTGGCGCGGCTACTAAGTATGTCTGCCTCAACACCGAAATCACCATCGGCGCTGACGCCACCAAGTTCTCCGCCTGGCACGGCGACATCGGCTATTCCTTGGTCGTCGCCCACGTTCGTCTCGTCGAAATTAAAGCGGCCGCTTAATTGGTCGAAATAGGGTTTGAGTCCATCGCAAAAGCGGTGGACTTTTTCGTTTGTTTTAAGCGCGGAACCAACCATATTCAGAGAGTCGTTTTGAGTTCGGCCATTCATGCTTTGCGACAAGCATATTGCATTTTTCCATATTTTTATGAATGTGTGTATCAAAATGAAAGAAATTACTTGAAAACTATCAGTTGGGGGGGGTAAAATTTTCTGGCGAACGAAAATGGAGCCTATGACAAACAGTAGGGAAAGTTTGGTGTCGTAGGCTGTTTTTCTTGTAGCCATGCTAATCGCAATGTTAGGGGATTTTTATGAAAAAACTTTTATTAGGGTCTTTACTTCTCGCCCTGATTGCCGCGCCATGCAAAGCGGCGAATGACGCTGCTTTTAAAGATGAGGGAGCATCTTGTCTTAATGGTATTGGCGCCAAGCGACTTGTTGGTGGTGGCGATTTTGCCATTGACAAAGGAATAATTGAGAAAGAGTTTGTTTCTTATCGCAGTTCTTATTATCTATATCGTGTCGGCAAAGGCGTGGATGTCACGCGTTGCGGCTTCTATTCATATGACTCTTTCGAAATTCAGTCTGAAGTTTTCGATAGGCAATATCTCAACTCGCTTTATTTAACCTCCGGCGATTTCTATCAACCGCCAGCAGCGGCAACGACTAACATTGCGAAATCATCATCATTTAAAGGATTGAGCACGCAAATGTCCTCTGACTTATCCACCGGTATCTCTGCCGATGCTTCCTTACCCTATGTCGAATTGAGTATGTCTACTTCGTCTGGCTTTTCTACGGAATGCAAGATGAAGGATTGCGAAACAACCTTCATATACAACTCTAGGCACCTCCATTACAAATTTGATTACGAACTACCATCTTTTGGAGTGAATAAAAGCAATTATTTGTCGCACCTAAATCCGGAATATTTGTCAGAACTAACCAGCTGCATTTCTCGTTATAATGGCGGCAGGAATCTTGATGCTTTCTTCCCACTGTTTCGAAATTATGGTACCGGCGTTTTATGGAGAGGCGGTTTCGGTGGTGCTTGTGACATCCTATACACCGCTCATTCAAACAAGGTGGATCTTGACAGCAGTGTTAACGAAAATGTTTCCACTTCAATTGGAGCAAAAGTGGAAAAAGCGGCTGCTGGCAAAGTGACCACCGAAATCGATTTGGCAAGCCAATTAGGAAAGACTTCGACCGTGATCGATGAGAATTTGAAGGCTAGATTTGTTGGAGGTGACTCCGAATTAGTCGGTATTGTTAACAACTTGGCGGCTGTTACCTCCAGGGCAACCTCATGGGCGAACAGCATTGGAAGTAGTCCAGCTTTGGTCAGTTTTCGCGGAACGGAGCCTCTATGGAAGTTTTTGCCAGAAGGAATGCAGGGGTATTCAGGCATCATCGCAAACGCGATAGAACTTTATAAAGAAAAGCAAACGGAGGCTTTTGAAGATCAAATCGACGCTCCTATTTGTTACGAGAATAACCTGGATGAACAATATGTCTATCTGAAAGATGGCGAAAAATTGGACTTTGGCGATTATTGGGACGTTAGAAGGGACCAAGAATTCGACATTAATCTTCAGAGAAATGAATTGTATAATGCTACAAACCTTGCAAAATGCGGTTTCAAAAGTGTAGAGATTACTCCGACCTTCAAATTGAAAGAAATTCGCGAGAAGACAAAAGCGACCGTGGAATTTTCTTACGGTAATGGTTTTGGGCGTAAAGCAAAATTAGAGAAAATAGATATTTCCGACAAGGAAGAACATTACATTGAGAATAGCGCTCTGGTAATCAGAATGCCAATTTCAGAGTTAATTTCGAATCATTGGATCCATTGCAAGTTTACCACGAACAATCGCTCCTGGGTGTTTTTAGGCTGGAGCGAAAGAGGCGCCAGAATGACCGAATTGACATTTAGGATCAAATACAAGAAATAACTATTGGAAAATTGTTGAATTCTCCTGTCATTATGGCGTTATTTGTTTCTACCCCATTTATTCCAATTCCACCGATGGCAGCGAGCCTCGGCCCCTTTGGAACCCCATAAGGCGAACCGGACCTCCCCCAGAGGAAAAGCTCGGTGCCATCAATGATATCAAAGGGGATCCCTCGCGCCATCGGTTTTTCTCGGCATAAAAGGTATGACATTAAGGTGGAAACGAATTACGACATAATTGCCTAGAAACAAATTACGACATAACTACAAATTGTTGAATTCTCCTTGACTATCCAATTTTGCCAAAGAGAATTATATCGGTTGACATTTCGATTGCTGGTAGATGATAAAAATCAGTGGCATTAAAAAAGTATATTCTTCCTCAGACGCACCGATAAAAGCATTGGACGACGTCTCCGTTCACTTTCCAGAAACGGGAATGGTCTTTCTTTTGGGAAAATCGGGGAGTGGCAAATCCACCTTACTTCATATCCTTGGTGGACTCGATGGGCCAACTGAAGGCGTTTTGGAAATAGATGGTCGCAGTTTTTCCTCCTTTTCCGCCAAAGAGGCTGATGTCTATCGTGCCTCTGAGGTTGGTTTCGTTTTCCAAAGCGCAAATCTGATCGCTGATTTGAATGTTGGGGCAAATGTCGCTATTCCTCTAGAACTACTCGGTGGGAAATGCGAAGCAAAGGCTGTCGAAGATGTTCTTGATGAGGTGGGACTATCTGGCTTATCAGGTCGTAACACCAAGGAACTCTCAGGTGGTCAGAGACAAAGGGTCGCTATTGCGCGTGCGATAATAAAGAAACCGCGTATCGTAATTGCCGATGAACCAACGGGTGCTTTGGACTCCGAGACCGGTCGTGGAGTGTTCGAGTTGCTTAAACGCCTTTCTCTGGAGCGGCTAGTCGTTGTTGCCTCTCATGACAGGGCGTCGGCCGAAGAGTTCGGTGACAGGGTCATAGAACTTAAAGATGGGAAAATCATAAAGGATGTGTCTACCACTGATTGTGGAAGGCTTGCTATTCATTCCAAAGCGACTAACTTAGAGCCCCGTTTACCTCTCAAGACATCATCTAAAATCGCTTTTTCTGCTTTGAAGAGGAAAAGTTTTAAGCTCGTGATGTCTGTGGTGCTTGCTGGCTTATCTTTCTCGATGTTCGGCTCTTTGGTGTCTTTGGCGTCTTTAAACAAACGAACGGCGCGAGCAAGCGGGCTAGCTGACTCACATCTATCGTCTTTAAAGACTGTCAAAAAGATTCGTGATGTCCAGGAAACGAATCGGTTTTTTAGCACTTATGGCGAAGAATTCCGCGATTATGATGGGGAAGATGAGATTTCTCGTTACTCTCGGTTTTCTGAGGATGAAGTGAATGCTTTTAACTTGCACGGCGCCGAAGCGGCCGGTGTTTTCACTTTGCCGATGGTTTTCGATAATTCTTTTGAAGGATATCTCCGCGTCGAAGAATCTTTGGAAAACTACTATGGTACCAGGAGCGACAATTTCGACGGGTTCTCTGATTGTGGCTCTCTATTTTGTCAGAAACACTTTGAACTACTTTACGGGCACTATCCGGAAAAAGATGACGAAATCGCGATTACTTCTTATAAAGCTGAGGCTTGGCTTCATTCTTTGGACTACTTTGGAAACAAACCATTTTCCTCCTTTAGCGACATCCTTGGCTCTACCATCGAACTGAATTCGCATCCAGCGTTCAAATTATCTAAGGTTACCATTTGCGGTATTTATAAAATTGGAGATATACCGTCTAAGTTCGACGCGCTTAAGAGCTTCCCAGGCTGCAACGATGATATTCTTAGGTCTGCATTTATAGACTATGTGGACAACTCTTTCCTTAATGTAGCCTTTGTGAGTGATTCTTTTTACGACACCTATATCGGTCGTTATGACCTTGATAGAAAACCGGTTCAAGCAGCAAGTCTTAAAAATGGTCTCAATTATTATTCGATCCTTGTTGATGAAGAAGGGAAACAAACTCAATGTGGTCACGCTTATCCCATTCAAAGTGTCATCCCTTCTAGTTTTGTCTCCGAGCATCGCAATGAATTTGACATCTTTGACACAGAAGGAAAGCCAATTGAAACGCTTTCTCTTGGCGTTGGAGAGATATTGGTTTCAGAAGACTACAGACTCTTTTGCGGAAAAGAAAAATATCGCGCTCTCCTAGACGATATCAACGTTTTAATGCCGGATATTAACGGGACATCTCTATTGGATTATTCCCTAGAGGCGAAGGAACTTTTCCTTTCCGAGGAAATGGATAGGAACAAAGAAGCGATACAAAGCTATTTGAGTGAAAGGGCAAGCTTTGAGGCTGAAGAGGGCTCTTTGACCGAGGAGGCTTTTGGTTATTTGAAGAGCAAAGTTGATTATTGGTATGACGAATTATTTAAAAGATCATCTGTCGTAAAGGCTTTGAGGCAGTATGGTTACGACTCAGTGGGTCATGCTAGGAACGATTATTCCGATATGCTTTTCCGCAAGTATCTAAGCGATTCCGATTACGAAGCGTTAAAGGGTTATTCTAACCGATTGAGCACTTCCGTTTTCGAACCTCTTAGCGAAAACGAGTGGCGCAACCCCATGACTTGTTTCGCTGAAAACTATTCCCGCGTCATCGGCGCCGTTCGGGCTTTGGAACATTATAGATTGTTCATGCCGCAAACGGAGGCTGAACGCCATTTGGAATACTCTTCAAATCGGGCAGAAGTGCTTCAAATGACGGCTCAGTTCAATGATAGATTCAGCGGCAGTTATGCTAGCCTTTGCAATGCGTTCCTCGCAGATGAACTTAGCGAAGAAGACCGGGCAGCCTTGATTAAGACCGTTGTTCTTACCTGCAACAGCGAAGAAGAGCTTGGGCTTTACGATCTTGAACACTTTCGGAAACGGAGCCTATCGAAAACTTCGTCAGACATCATGGAAGGTGACATGGAAACCATTGATAAAGTCGTTGGCAGCATTTCTTGTTATGGTGATTCCTTAAAAGGGACGATCGTCGCTGACCCGGAAACTTTAGAAATGCTCGGGATGGAAATAGACAGCCACTCGCCGCTCCGTATGGAGGAAACCGATTACGTATATAAAGGGGATGGCAAATATCAATTCGTCCTTTCCTGTTCGTATAAAAGCGGAAGAACCATCGATTTACTAAACGAGTCGCACGGCGTTTATGGATACGAAACAGTGGATCCGATTAGTCGCGGTGTGAATTCGGAAATAGAGAGTCAAAAATCCACAAAAATTGTTTTCGCTGTCGTAAGTGTTGTTTTTGCCACCATATCGGCGTTGCTCTTGGCCAGCTTCATCAGCGATACCGTGCGCAGCAAAGAGAGGGAGATTGGTATCATCCGCGCCATGGGCGCGAGATCGCGCGATATTTTTAAAATCTTTGCAATAGAGACATCCGCTATTTCCCTTCTTTCTGCCATTTTGGCGAATGTCTTGGGGGCTATCCTGGTCTTTTTGCTAAACCTCACCTCTGAGATGTGGTCTCTTTATGGCGTCCGTTTGTACCACTATGGTTTCCCAATAATCATGCTTGTTCTTGCAATGGTGATGGCTATTTCTTTCCTTGCCTCCGCTGGGCCTATTCGCTCCATCTGCAAGAAAGAAGTTGTCGAAGCGGTAAGAAGCAAAGAATGAAGTGGAGCGATCGAACTAGAATTTAGATATGATCAGCGTTATTAAGGTAAGTAAAACATATAAAACAAGCGGCGGAGATGTCCATGCTCTTCAAGACGTCTCAATTGATTTCCCTGAGACGGGGATGGTTTTCTTGTTGGGCAAGTCTGGTTCGGGCAAGTCCACTCTTCTCCATATCCTCGGCGGTCTTGATTTACCAACGAGTGGCGTCTTGCAGATTGATGGGCGCGATTCTTCGTCTTTTTCAGACAAAGAATGGAATGTCTTCCGCGCGGAAAAAGTCGGATTTGTTTTTCAAAATTTCTCCCTCCTCCATGAATTGACGGTGGGGGAGAACGTTTCGCTTCCGCTAAAAATGCTTGGTAAGCCAGGCGCCAAAGAAGCCATGGAACGCGCACTAGAAGAAGTTGAGTTGGGCGGTATGTCCGATCGACGCACCTCAACGCTTTCTGGTGGGCAAAGGCAAAGGGTTGCCATTGCACGTGCTTTGATCAAGGACTCTCCTCTCATCTTGGCTGATGAACCGACAGGCGCGCTAGACGAGGTAACTGGCCATGGGGTTTTCGAACTCCTTAAAAAGTTTTCTTCGACTCGACTGGTCATCATCGCTACTCACGATCGAGACGCTGCTTTGTTATACGGCGATCGCATCATTGAATTGAAAGATGGGGCGGTGGCCAAAGACGAAAAAAAAGAAAGCCAGAAAACGGAATTGAAGAAAGAGGCTCACCTGTATCGTAAGCGTGCCGTTCCGTTTAAGGTTGTGGCAGCCATCGCTATGTCGGCCTTGAAGAAGAAGCGTTTTAAGTTTGCAACGTCCTTTCTTCTCGCCGGGCTTTCTTTCTCCCTCTTTGGCGCATTCGCGGCCATTGTTACTGTTGATCGTAGGCCAGCCATCTATGATGGCCTTCAGCAAGCTTCCCTTCCTTCTATTTCCGTTAGGAAGGTTTTAAATAACGCTAAAGAGAAGGAGGTGTTTTTCGATTCTTACGGTGAAACGTCCTATGAGCATGACGTTCCTGGATCCAAACAATACGCTTGTTTCACCAAGAAGGAGGTCCTAGACCTCAATGCCAAAGGGATTAATGTTGCAGGCATTTTCGCTTTGCCGTCTGACTTAAGTTTTTCTTCTAAAGCACTCTATGTAAGAGAACCTCTTGATGTTTATTATCCCTTAGAGGGTGGGACGCTTTTTTCTTATTTAAGCGATTGCGGCGCCTCTTTCTGCAATCAGCACTTCGAATTGTTATATGGGCATTATCCCGAGACGAAAAATGAAATCGCGATCTCTTCCTATAAGGCGGAAACATTGCTTCATTCGCTTGATTACGAAAAGAATAGCATCTATTCCTCCCTTGCCGATATTGTCGGTAGCACGTTGGCGTTAAATCGTTCGGGCGTTTTTGAGTCGGAACCATTTACCATATCCGCTATTTATAAAACGAACGAAATCCCCGCGGAGTTCGATACTTTGAAATCCTTCCCCGGTTATAACGATTTGGAACTTTTGAAGCGCTTCATGGAATATAAGAACAACACCTTCCTTGATGTCGGATTCGTCAGCGATTCTTTCTACGACGAATATATTGGGCGTTATGACCGTGAAAGAAGGCCACTTGAATCGGTTTTTACCTATGGCAATATCGAACTAAATAGCATCCTTGCGGATGAAACGGGGAAAGAATCCATCGGTCGTGCTTCTTGGAGTATTGGTGAAGTCATTCCTTCCTATTTTGTGAAGAAACACGGGGATCAATTCACACTCCTGGACGTCAAAGGGGAACCTCTTTCTATCACCGACTTATCCGATGGTGAAATCTTGATTTCTTCGGATATAGCGAGAACGATCTCCAATGGAAAATATGACGCTCTTTCCCAAGATGTTCAGTCGCTAAAGAAATCGTATTATGGATTGTCTGCCTCCCCGGTTCTATGTTCGAAAGAGGCATATGATCTTTTTAATGAAGAGACGTTTAAAGAGAATGTGAAGCGGGTTGCAAGTTATGATTCCTTCGGTGGAGAGCCGCGCTTCGTTGAAGATGCCTACAATTCTGTCGAGGATTTCGTGGCTACTTGGTTTGAAGAACTCCAAACGAGAATGTTTGTGCTTGACTCCTCTTATTGGTATGGCTATTCCCATGGTGAGCCAAAAAACCAATATGTTGATAAACTTTATCAAGAGTATTTAAGTAGCTCTGAATATGCCACTTATAAGAATCTCTCCTCGAAGATTAATGGCTTTTCCGCAGAGGAAGACTATTTGTCGGTAAGCGAAGAGGAATGGCAGTTTTTGCTCAATAATGCAAAGAAGAATTTCAATCGCATCGAAGGGGTGTCTCGCGCCTTGTCCCAATATTCCTTCTTGATGCCATTTTCCGCAGCGGAACAATACTTAGCAGATTTGCCAAACTCCGCGGAAGCAAAGGCGATTGCCAAACGTTTCAATGATAGGTTTGCTGGCGATCATTCCGCTTTATGTTCCGCTTTCCTTTCTGGAGAACTCAGCGAAGAAGATAGAGAAGACTTGGCCAAGACGTTTATTTTAAGTGCCAGTGACGAATCGTCGATGGGAAATTATGAGTATGGTCATTTTCCAAGGAGAGCCCCCTACGGAAGAACGATGGGTTTGATAGACACTGAAACCGGCAGGACCCTTAAGACGGTCGGCGTCATTTCCTCCCATGGCACCGGGTTAGGAAGTTGCATCGTCGCCAACCCAAAGACGTTAGAGTCGCTCGGCTTAGCGATTGCAAGTGGCAGTTCTATCCGTTATGTCGTTTCTGACTATGAATATCGTGGTGAGGGCAAATACTCTAGCCTTCTTTCCTTGTCCACTTTGAGCCGTTCGGCAATCTACGCTCTCAACGAATCGCACGGTTCTTATTCTTATGAAACGACCGATCCTGTGAGCGAAAACGTTATGATGGAAATGAATAAACTAGGCGTAGTTCAAGTCGTCTTTGTTGCCACAGGCGCGCTACTTGCCGTTTTCTCTTCCTTCCTTTTGGCAAATTTCATCGCCAATTCTGCTCGCGACAAAGAGAAGGATATCGGTATCCTTAGATCTTTGGGAGCTGGTAAAACCGACGTCTTCAAAACGTTCTTGATCGAGGCTTTTGCCACCTCCATTGCTTCCTCCGTTTTGGCGAATATTCTCGGCGCGATTATTGTCGCGATTATTAATCACATCTTATTTGCCGATTCTATGTACGGCATCGTCCTTTATCGCTATGGCTTTGGAATCGTCCTGACGGTTTTCGGGGTTTCCATCCTCATCTCATTCCTCGCTTCGCTTGGCCCGATCCTAGGCATCTGCCGAAAAGAAGTTGTGGATGCGGTGAGGTGCGAAGAGTAAGAGAGACTCTACTACAGGCACGCTGACTGCTTCAGAAACCTGGAGGCGGTTTTTTTCGTGTCTTATTTTCCAATCGGTATTATGGAAGCGTTTTCACATTTTCAGTCATTTTCATGAAAGCGCTATCGGCATATCGGTAAAAATGTACTTATTCATTGACAAGTGTTTATCGAATGTTTTTAATATGCGTGGTATCGGGAAAACGATACCGATAAATCAGTAAAACCATCAACAAGAAAACAGTGGTGGCGCCTCATTTACATGGAATAAAAATGAGGATTTGGAGGAAAAGAAAATGGCAGAAGCAAAGAAGAAAGAGCTCACCGAAGAAGAAAAGCTCGCGGCCAAAGCGGCTGCGGAAGCCGAAGTTGACGCGCTCGTCAAGAAAGGTCTTAAGGCCTTAGACGAATTCGCCTCCTTCGATCAGGACAAGATTGATAACATCGTCGCTAAGATGTCCGTCGCTGGCCTTGATGCCCACGGCGACCTCGCCCGTATGGCTATCGAAGAAACCAAGCGTGGTGTCTTCGAAGACAAAGCGACCAAGAACTTATTCGCTTGCGAATACGTCGTCAACAATATGCGCCACACCAAGACCGTTGGCATCATCAAGGAAGACCCGGTCACCGGCATCACCGAGATTGCCGAACCAGTCGGCGTCATCTGCGGCGTTACCCCAGTCACCAACCCAACATCGACCGTCATCTTCAAGTCGCTCATCGCGATGAAGACCCGTAACCCAATCATCTTTGGTTTCCACCCAGGCGCACAGAAGTGCTCTTCCGAAGCTGCCCGCATTATGCGTGATGCCGCGATCGCCGCTGGCGCTCCAGAGAACTGCATCCAGTGGATCGAACACCCATCCATCGACGCGACCGGCGCTTTAATGAAGCACCCAGGCGTTGCTACCATCCTTGCCACTGGTGGCCCGGGCATGGTCAAAGCCGCTTATACCTCCGGCAAACCAGCCCTCGGTGTCGGCGCTGGTAACGTCCCATGCTACATCAACGAATCCGCTGACCTCGAACAGAGCGTCAACGACGTCGTCCTCTCCAAATCTTTCGATAACGGCATGATCTGCGCTTCCGAATCCGCGATCTTCGTTGATGCCTCCGTTTATAAGGCCGTCATCGACCTCCTCAAGAAATACCGCGTCTACTTCGCTACCGAAGAAGAAAAGCGCATGCTTGAGAAATATATGTTCGGCGTTACCAAGGGCAGTGGCGAAGAAGCCAATGCTAAGCTCAACGCCGCCGTCGCCGGTATGTCTGCTATCAACATTGCCAAGAATGCTGGCTTCTCCGTCCCGGAGGGCACCCAGATCATCGCTGCCTATTGCGATGAGGTCGGTGCTGCCGAGCCTCTCTCCCGCGAGAAACTCTCCCCAGTCCTTGCCGTCTATAAAGTCAAAGACGCGACTGAGGGTTTCGCCGCTTGCGAAAAGATGCTCGAATTCGGTGGTCTCGGCCATTCTGCCGCCATCCATTGCCACGACCAGAAGATGAGCGATGAATTCGGACACCAGGTCAAAGCCATCCGCGTCATCTGGAACTCCCCATCCACCTTTGGTGGCATCGGTAACGTCTATAACTCCTTCCTCCCATCCTTGACCTTAGGCTGCGGCTCCTACGGCGGCAACTCCGTCGCTGGCAACGTCAGCGCCATCAACCTTCTTAACATCAAGCGCGTCGGCAAAAGGAGAAATACCATGCAGTGGTTCAAAGTTCCGCAGAAAATCTATTTCGAACGTAATTCCATCCAATATCTCATGTCCGCCAAGGACGTGAACAAAGTCTTCATCGTCACTGACCACTCCATGGTCCAGCTCGGTTTCTTAAAGAAGATCACCGATGAGCTCGCCTTAAGAAGGAACCCGGTCACCTATCAGTTATTCGCCGAAGTCGAACCAGATCCAGATATCAGCACCGTCCGTCGCGGCGTCGAGCTCATGAGAGAGTTCGAACCAGACACCATCATCGCTTTAGGCGGTGGCTCCTGCATGGACGCCGCGAAAGGCATGTGGATCTTCTACGAGCATCCAGAAGTCAACTTCGATGACATCAAACAGAAGTTCATGGATATCAGAAAGCGCGCCTTCAAGTTCCCAGAACTCGGCCGCAAGTCCAAGCTCATCTGCATCCCAACCACCTCTGGTACCGGCAGCGAAGTCACTCCATTCGCCGTTATCTCTGATAAGGCCAACAACAAGAAGTACCCATTAACCGACTACTCCTTGACCCCATCCATCGCGATCGTTGACCCAGAATTCACCACCAACATCCCAGCCAAGTCTACCGCCTACACCGGCATGGACGTCCTCACCCATGCTATCGAGGCCTACACCTCTGTCATGGCCAGCGACTACACCGATGGCTTAGCCCTCCAGGCGATCGAACTCGTCTTCAAATATCTCCCACGCGCCGTCAAAGATGGCAAACATGACCTCAAGGCCCGCGAGAAGATGCACAATGCCGCGACCATCGCCGGCATGGCCTTCGCGAACGCCTTCCTTGGCTTAGCCCACTCCTTGGCCCATAAGGTCGGTGCGGAATTCCACACCATCCACGGTCAGACCTGCGCTATCGTCCTTCCGCACGTCATCCGCTACAACGGCACTCAGCCGACCAAACTCTCCGTCTGGCCGAAGTATGAGCACTATTGCTGCGATGAGAAGTACTTCAAGATCTGCCGCGTTCTCAACCTCAACTGCAAGAATGCCGCTGAAGCCAAAGACGTCCTTGCCAATGCGGTCTTAGACCTCGGCAAAGAAATCGGCATCGACATGAACTTCGCTTCCCTCGTCCCAGATGAAGAACTCTGGAACTCCAAACTCGAGAAGCTTGCCTATCTCGCCTACGAAGATCAGTGCACTCCAGCCAACCCGCGCGAACCGCTCGTTGCTGATATGATCCAGATCCTCAAAGACGCTTACAAAGGCAACTAATTGAGCCAAACGAAAAAGAAAGGAGACCCTTCAACCGGTCTCCTTTTTCCTTATTTAGCAGTTTCTTCTTCCTTAGGGAGGAATCTCTCTTTATTTATTTCGGAAAGAGAAAGGATTAGATATGTGATTGCTGTAGCGATGAATAAGCCCATCGCGACATCGCTTAAGTAGTGGGCCCCGACGCGGATTCGATAGAACATCATCGTTGCGGTATAGAAGAGGCCAACGCCCAAAAAGACATATACGTCCCCTTTGAATCTCTTCTTAAGAACGCTAGGAAGGGCGATAAGAAGGAGGGTAAGTCCGCTATTCATGGTATGACCAGATGGCCAGGAACGGAAGTAGTCGATATGAGGATTCTTCCAGAAGGCGAATTCCCACCAGTTAAGGTAGTTGTAGAAGAGGCCGTCATATTGCGCTCCGGATGCGCCATAGAGGAAACGATAACGTGGTCTACCACCTAAGTCTTTTAAGATATAGCCAATACCGAAACGGAGGCCCATCGCCGCGGCGAGCATGACGCCGATAAACAATACATAGTTGGCCATCTTCGCATTTTTGTTTAGAACGAAGAAGGTCAAAACGCCTACGGCAATGAGGGATAAGGCGCTGAGGATTATGACCAAGATCCTATTGCTATAACGGAAGCCGAATAGGATTTCTTTGCTATTTGGATTGAGCCAGAAGAACTTATGGAAGATATAGATGAGGACGAGGTTGGCAACGACTAAGACGACGTAGCCAAGAATCTTGAGAGGGAGCTTTTCTCTTTTGTATAAGCCAACGAAGATCATGACAATGATGACTTCGATTTCGGCATGCGCGAACCATAGGCCGTAGGTCTCATAGAAATTGGCGATCGGGTCATTCATGTCGACGATGGCTTTGGAAAGCTGTAAGTCAAAGATTGATCCAAAGATCAAGGCGAGTATGGAAACGCCTAAAAGTATGTAAAATACAAAAGTTGGAATTCCGAATAATTTCTTCTTCATATTTAGGGATTATAGAGGTTATTCCCATTTGAGGGCAATGTTGTAAAATACGTCCATGGAAAAGGCCAGCCAAGCAAAACGAATCTATTTCTGGGTTCATCACGCTATATACTTAGCCGCGATTTTGGTTATGGCCATCCTCGTATTGGCTTTCGGCAAAACGCCTTATGTCTTCTCTTTGGGCGGATCGCTCTTTTTGATTTTTGTTTCCGAGGCTTTACGCATCGTCTCGGTTTGGCTATATCGCCTTAGCTCCCAGGATGAGAAATACAAGAAATCCGCCGCGATAACCAGGATCGTGGCTTTCGATATCAGCATCGTTTTC
>Ga0326511_10001645_pt1 | contig 18423 bp, 13 predicted proteins | sample 0_2496_0518_D_FD_203701 | JGI IMG/M metagenome (GOLD analysis project Ga0326511, IMG submission 203701) | Bovine rumen microbial communities from UC Davis, California, United States - 0_2496_0518 | ecosystem: Host-associated > Mammals > Digestive system > Stomach > Rumen | place: USA... | reverse complement strand
GCGGCGACCTTACCGGCTATGACGGCTTCACTATCAAACAGAAGAATTTCAGTCAGAAGCAGAAACAAAAAACCACAGCCAACACACAGGAGCTATGGATTGACAATGGCAACCGCCACATCTACGGTGAACTGTACACTCCCGAGAAGCCCAAAAAGAATGCCCCTATTGCCATCATAGCCCACGGCTTCAACGGTTCGTTCCACTATGGTCGCAACTACTTCGACTTGATGGGACGGCTGGGCTACCATTGCTACACGTTCGACTTTCCCTGCGGCTCTGTGCGCAGCCGGAGCGACAACAACACGCTCAACATGTCGATACTCGACGAAGTGAGCGACCTGAAGGCTATTGTCAACTATTTCCGCAGCAAGGGTCATCGGCACATCGTGCTCATCGGCGAGAGCCAAGGCGGACTCGTCTCGGCGCTCACCGCTGCTGAGCTGAAGGACAAGGTGGGTCAGCTTGTGCTGGTTTATCCAGCCTTGTGCATCCCTGACAACTGGCGTCAACACTATCCTCGCAAGGAGGATATCCAGGACATCACCGAGCTTTGGGGCGTGAAGATGGGACGCCGCTTCTTCGAGGAGATCCACGACATGCGCCCGCTCGACCTCATCGGGCAATACCGTGGTCCCGTCACCATCATTCAGGGCGATGCCGACCGCGTGGTGTCGATGGACGATTCGCGTCGCGCCCAGCAGCTTTATCGCCCAGGCACCCTCCTTCACGTCATCGCCGGGGCCGGTCACGGCTTCAAGCCCCAAGAGTTTCAGCAAGAAGTAGAACTGTTGGAGAAATTCCTCAAATGATGCAGAAAGAGCCATAAGGCTTAACCGACGAAAGGAAGAGATGGAACATGCATAACAATCGGTTGAAAGGCTGGCAAGAGTACCGGTCTTCCAACCGATTGTTATGAAAAAGATTCATAAATACGCAAATAATTCGGGAAAACATATTGGCGATTCAGAAATTTTATATAAATTTGCATCAAACTTTATCTTTATACATGGCAAAGTCAAACCGGATCAAAACAGTTCTTACTGATTTACTTGTACCAACTGAAATAGAAAAGTAATGCGCTATATTGGGAATAAAACTCTGATGCTAGACAACATTCAGAGGGTAATCAATCTATATACTCAAAATGTCCGTACAATTACAGATATTTTTGCTGGTACAGGTACTGTTTCCCGGTTTTTCAAGGAACAGGGCTATTCTGTACTTTCAAATGATTTATTATATCTCTCCTATGTGCTCAACAAAGGTGTATTAGAGATGAATGCGCCAATATCTGTCCAACTGCGTGAAATCATAGCTCACCTAAATAATCTATCGGTAGACAACACCCCTTGGTTTGACATTAACACAGCGTTCATTTATCAGAATTATTCTCTGCATGACGATTGCGAAAGAATGTATTTTCAGTGTAACAATGCACTGAAAATCGATTTGATACGTCAAGAAATTGAGAGATTGAGGAAAGAGGTGACGGAGCCTGAGTATTACTACTTATTGTCTCTTCTGCTGAATGCGGTGCCCTATGTATCTAACATAACAGGTACTTATGGAGCTTATCTGAAGTATTGGGACAAACGAACGTTCAACCCATTGACTTTAGAAGCAGTCGACATTAAGACAAGTACTGTTGAATGCCATTGCTACAACCAAAATGCAACAGAACTTGCTCACCAAATAGAATGTGATTTAGTATATCTTGATCCACCATATAATGGCAGGCAATACATGCCCAATTACCACGTCCTTGAAACAATAGCCAGGTATGACTACCCAAAGATTAAAGGTGTTACAGGAGTTAGAATTGATCCAGACAAAATGTCTGATTTCTGCAAAAAGGGTCATGCGGAAAGCACTTTTCGAAAGTTGCTTAACTCTTTGAATTGCAAATACCTTCTTTTATCATATAACAACGAAGGCCTATTAAGTACAGACACGATGTCTCAAATTGTCCGTGATTCCGGCAACCGCAACACATTTAGACTTTTCGAATATGACTACCGACGGTATAAAAACAAAATACCAAACAACACAAAAGGGTTAAAAGAACAATTGTACTTTATCCAAAAGTAGCATGATTAAATCTCCACTTAATTACATAGGAGGTAAATACAAATTGCTGCCTCAAATTCTTCCATTGTTTCCCGATCACATCAACACTTTCGTTGATTTGTTCGCAGGCGGGCTTGACGTGTCAATCAATGTCGAAGCTGAACATGTGATCTGCAATGACATCAATTATTATGTTATTGGATTGTTTGAGTATTTCCAACATTACAAAATTGACGAATTATTAAATAATATACATGGTGTAATCAATGAATATGGATTGACCAAACAAAACAAAGAAGGATACATCGCTCTTAGAAAAGAGTTCAACAAAACTCGTTCATCGCTGCATTTGTTCTTGCTCGTTTGTTATGGGTTCAACCATCAGTTTCGGTTCAACAGCAATGGTGACTTCAACAATCCTTTTGGTATGAACCGAAGTTCGTATAATGCAAATACTGAAAAGAATCTGAAACAACTGCATAAGGCTATTCAGGGCTTTGAATTTCACATAGGCAATTTCCGTCAATTTGATTTAGACTTCATGGCACCAGGAGATTTCCTTTATGCAGACCCCCCATACTTAATCTCTTGTGGCTCATACAATGATGGTAAAAGAGGGTTTGAAGGTTGGGGTGCCAATGACGATTTAGCACTGTTTGAAAAATTGGATTATCTCAATCAGCGAGGAGTCAGTTTTGCATTGTCGAATGTGACCAAGCATAAAGGTGAGGCAAACGACCCGCTTATAGCATGGGCCAACAACTACAACGTACATTATTTAAATGCTAATTATTCAAACTCCAACTATCAAGCAACTGAAAGTGAAACAGTTGAAGTACTGATAACAAATTATTGAAAATATGGCAAACAGAACCTTTGGCTGGATTCAGAATCCGTCTTCCACCGACACTTTAAGGGATATTCTCGGACTATTTGTTCCTGGATCTGAGTTTCACTCCTATATGGTAAAAGAAAGGCTACCATTGCTGGCAAGTGCGGGACTTTTCAAGACTCCTGGTCTGTATATGGATTTTCAAAAAATACTGAGAGCTAACAAGCCCATTGCGTTTGATATCCTGAAGGGACAAGGTGCAGGCAGAGAAAGCCGTTCGAGTGCAAAATGTTCTGGTCTTGCTCAGGCAGCTGTAACTGGCCAACAATTTAAGGAGTATTTTGTTGATGGTAAAAAGATTCGCATAAAGAAACCATATACTGATGACTGGTCAGCTGACGGATTCCTCAGATGGGCTGTATCATTGGGTTTCCTTGATTACAATTATGCCGATGACACGTGTAGCATAACGAAATCTGGAGTTGCTCTTGTAATGGCAAAGACAACTAAGGAAGAGCAGCTCCAAACGGAGCTGCTCTTTGACGATCGTTTTCCACGATGCTGTGCCATGGACAAGGAATTATCCCGTTGTTCGGCAATGTAGTGACTCAATATCAGAATCGGCCACCGCCGAAGCCTCCACGACCGCCACCGAAGCCTCCGCGACCACCGCCACGATTGCCACGATTACCTCCACGACCACCACCGAAGTCGCCGTCAGGACCACCAGCACCGCGACGCATAGCCTTGCGCATCTCTTTCGTGCCGAAGAGGTTGAGACGGTAGTTGACGCGCAGCATCACGTAGCTGTTGATGGAGTTGTACCAGTTGTCGACGCGCGACATGGCATTGATGGTACGAGAGAAGTTCGACTGCTCGCCCAATATGTCGTAGAACTCGAGACGGACAGACAGCGGCTTGCCCTTGAGGAAGCTCTGCGAAATCTGCGCATTCCAGATCAGTTCATCGGTATTGGCAGCAGCATCGTTGTAACCGCGACGGCTCGACATGTTGATACTCGTGGTGAACTGCATGCCCCACGGTGCCTGCAACGTGGTATTGAAGCCGTAGTTGAAAGCCCATGTATTGAGGTTCGAGTTTGGCTGCAGCGCATTGTAGTTGTTGTTATAGCGCACGGCACCGTTCAGCTCCACCTCTAACCAGTCGTTGCGATAGCTGGCTCCCAAGCGTTCAGAGATTGAAGTAGACTTGGTGGTCATCTTTTCCGGCTCGACGCTCTTGTTGAGATTGAGATAGCCCACGCGATTGGTATAGCTGGCATCGGTAGAGGTATTGATATTGAAATAGCCCGTCGTGTCGATGGCGGTGTTATACGTCAGGTTGCCGCTAATGCTCCAGTTGCCGTTGATATTCTCCGGCTGCGAGGTGCGTCCGCCCGTCTTGGGGTCGTAGGTCACTTTGTTGGACACTGAGTTCGATGTGGTCTCAAAGCGCAGGTTGGCAAAGATGAACTGCTGGCGGTGCTCGAAGAAGTCATTGTAGCGCCAGTTGAAACGCTGGGTGAACGAAGGCTTCAGACCAGGATTACCCTTCGAGATGTTCAGTGGGTCGCTATCGTCGGTGATGGGGAGCAGGTCGCTCATAGAGGGTTGGCTGGTACTGCCGCGATACTCGAAGCGCATCTGTCCACGGTCGGATAGTTTCCAACGGAAATTGGCCGTAGGACTCCAGTTGACCACGGTGCGTGTAGTGACGGTATCGATGCCGAGATGACGATAAGTAAATTCGCTCTGCTGGGGCACAATCTGCACACCCACGTTGAAATTGTACTTCTCACGAATCACGCGCAACATCACCTCCCCCGTGTGTATGTAATTACGGTATTCTGAGTAGCGGCTCAGGTCGGTATCGAGATAGTTCTCATAACCGCCCGACAAGGGTGCGAACACCGTGCCCCACTGACGATAGCCCGGCCACACATCGGTCATATCCGGATCGGAAGCCGACTTCCAGAAGTCATAGGTAGAACGCTCGCTCTTCGTGTAACGATACTGGAAGTTATAGCTGAACTGCAGGAAGGTAGCACGGAAGATGGGTTCGCTATAAGTAAGACGGGCATTATAGCTATAGTTCTTCTGAGGCGTCACGTTATAGCGGTTCTTTTGATAGGTAGAGTCGCCTGTGGCCATCTGATAGAGATAGACAAGACTCTTCGAGAACGACTCCGACTCGCCGTCGCTGTAGTTACCGCCCAGCTGCAAGGTGATGTTACGACCCTTACTGCCCAGCTTGCGGTTCAGCTGCAGGGTACCACCCAATCGCTTCGAATCACTATAGGAGAGACCACCATTATTGCGCTGGTTGACGACAAGCGTATCGATACCCAGTGCCTTGGCCATCGTGCGCAGGTCGTTGACACCTGTACTGGTCATCGGGTCAGTATCATAGCTGGTGTACTGTGGATAGATATCGTAGGGGTCTGCAGAATAGGTGGCCGACCAGCTGCGCGACTTACCGTCATTGGTCGAGAAGCTCCATTCCGGACGGAACGAGATATTCCACAGCGTGTCAGGCGTCCACTCCAGTCGCATCTGTGCGTTCCAGGAGTTAGAACGTGAGAAGTTCTGGTTGGTAGAATTGGAGAACGATCCCACGGTCGAAACGAAGTTCTCCGTAGCACGGCGGCTCCAGGCATCACCATCATTATGGTTCCAGCGCAGCGAGCCGTCCATTTTCAAGCGCTTCGGGTCTTCGTAGTTGAAGTTCAAAGCCCCCATCTTCGAAGCCTGCAGACCGTTGCGGCCACCACCGCCAAAGCGTCCGCCGCCGCCACCGCCGCCGAAGCCCATATCGTTGACGTTGTTGGCATTCAAGAAGGCCATCACGCGCCACTCGTCTTTCATGGCAGCACCAAAGGCGCGACCTGAATAGCGGTCTTTCGTACCCATACCAGCATCGACATTGGCAAACATACCCTTGTTCATGCCACGCTTCAGTCCGAAGTCGAGCACCATCTGCTCGCTACCGTCATCAATGCCCGTGACGCGGCTCAGGTCGCTCTTCTCGTCGTAGGTCTTGATGCGGTCAACGATAGAGGTGGGCAGGTTCTTGATGGCGGTCTTCGTGTCGCCCGTCATGAACTCACGTCCGTCAACCTTGATTTTCTGCACCGTCTTACCATTGATCTTGATGGTACCGTCATCAGCAACTTCGGCTCCTGGCAGTTTCTTCACCAATTCCTCGATGACAGAGCCTTCAGGTGTGCGGTAAGCACCTGCATTATATATAATTGTGTCGTCTTTGGTTGTCACCTTCGCCAGGTTCTTCACCACCTCTACTTCCTTCAAGAGTTTTGAGTCGGGGGTGATGGTAATGGTGCCCACGTTGACCGGCTTGCCTTGCATCGTGACATTCTTGTAGAGCGTCTTGTAGCCCACATAAGTGATGCGCAACAAAAAACGTCCGTCGGCCGGTGCAGTCATTGAAAACCGTCCGTCGGTATTCGTCACGGCATTGCCTGCCAGCGTACTGTCGGCCTTGAGCAAGGCTACCGTGGCCTGAATGACCGGCTCTTTCTGGTCGCCATCCACCACGACACCTGAAACGGTGCGCTGTGCTTCAGCGGAGAGGGCCGTGAGAATCATTACGGCCATCAAAAGTAGGGTTCTTTTCATCTTGTTATTGTATGATTATCCATTTTACACTATTTCTATGACGCTTATTCATCAGAAAAGTTTAAAACGACAAGGAAAAATTTGCATATTCCATCATTTTCGCTTATTTTTGCAAGCCAAAAAAGCATAAATCGCATGATGGAAGAGCAGAAAGTTATCATCTCTGAGCAGTTAGAGCCAGCACTGACCGAAGCTGTCAGCGAGTGTCATCCCGACCGTATTTTCGTTCTCACCGACGAGACCACGCAGCAGCTTTGCTGGCCTGTTGTATCGTCATTCAGCTGTCTGCAAGGAGCAACGCCCATCAGCATTGCTCCAGGCGACCAGAACAAGACGCTCGAATCAGTGGCTCACGTGTGGCAACAGCTGAGCGAACTGCATGCCACGCGCCACTCGCTGCTCGTCAACTTAGGCGGTGGCATGGTCACTGATTTAGGCGGATTTGCTGCCTCAACCTTCAAGCGCGGCATACATCTTATTAATATTCCCACCACCCTGCTGGCTATGGTCGATGCTTCGGTAGGCGGCAAGACGGGCTTCAATCTGGGAGGATTGAAAAACGAAATCGGGGTATTCCGCAATGCCTCATCGGTGATTCTCGACACGGTATTTCTCAAAACCATGGACACTGAGAACCTGCTCTCGGGATATGCTGAGATGCTGAAACACGGACTAATCAACAAAACTTCTGAAGGAAAACCGTCGATGTTCGGCGAACTGCTTTCATTCGATATTGAGCATCCCGACCTGACAGTACTGAAACGCATGGTTGCCGAGAGTGTTGCCGTGAAACAACGTATCGTGCTTGAAGACCCCACCGAACAGGGCATACGCAAGGCACTCAATTTAGGTCACACCGTAGGCCATGCCTTCGAATCGCTGGCCCTGCAGCGCAAGCCTGTGCTCCACGGCTATGCCGTAGCCTGGGGACTGGTGTGCGAACTCTACCTGAGTACCGTCAAGACGGGTTTCCCCACAGAGAAGATGCGTCAGGCCGTCCGTTTCATCTTCGACCACTACGGCCGCATGCCCATTACCTGCGACGACTACCCTGCCCTGCTGGAACTGATGACCCACGACAAGAAGAATACTGGTCGCGAAATCAATTTCACCCTCTTAGGCAATCTTGGTGATATCCGCATTAACCAGACGGCCACGAAAGAAGAGATAGAAGAGACACTCGACTTCTACCGGGAAGGGTAAATCCCCCGGAAGAGCAAAGGAACGGAAGAGCGAAGGAACGGAAGAGCGAAGGAACGGATGTGCGAGAAAGCTACAGACTATCGAGCATGAGCAGGATATCCGTCTCGCTGACACCTTTGGAGAGAATGAGCTGATGCTCGGTCTTCGTAAACTCTTCGTCCAGTGACACTTTCTCTGACGACGGGTGATTCTTGAATTGGCGGAAGAGTTCCAAGGCACCAGCTATATCGCCACTGAACCACCGGCAATAACCAGCATTGAGCAAGTCAGACGGTTGCGGCTCGGGCAATGCCAACAAGCGTTCATAATGTCTTGAAGCCTGGTCGTATTTGCCATCGCAAGTGAGCGTCCACGCCAAAGCACGACGGACATTCTCGTCGGCCTCATCAAAATAGTTGAGTTTATAAAGCAGTTGCAAGGCTTCTTCATAGCGGGTGGCCTTGGTCAGACAGATAGCGGTGTTCAGCTGAGTCTGTCGGTTATCAGGTTGCAGTGCGTGGAGTCTCTCGTAGTATTGGAGTGCCTTGGCATAGTCGCCCTTTGCATATTCCACTCGCGCCATACCTTTCAGAGCCCTCACATTTTCCGGTTCATGCTCAAGCACTTGGCGATAAGCAACGGCCGCAAGGTCTGTGTCGGAAAAACGCGCATGCAAATTAGCAAGCAGCAAGAAGAAAGAGGGTTTCTGCTGGTCGAAGGTCAACTGGAGAAGCAGCTGCCTTGCCTCACTGTAACGCTGGCGCTTGGTGAGAAACGATGCGATCTCGATCACGCGTTCATCAAGACGCGTAGAGCGGAAGACAGTGTTCATGAAAAACAATACCCCCTGGTCTTTCGTAAACGGATTGCGAAACTCACTCTTTACAGGCGAGAGACGGAAGAAACGATAGAGATTCTGCAAATAGAGCCGTCGCACGAAGGCGGGCTTGCGCTGTTCTTCAAGAGACACCTCGCCACCCACGGGCATGGGCGATGCTTCGCCATGCTCAATCATCTCAATCATTTGCTGGGGTAGCTGCCTGAGCACCTGGTCGAAGGCCAGCACGAAGGAATATTTGTCGCTGTCGCAGAAAGCACCCATTTTCAAGATGACTCGCAAGAACTTCTGGCTTTTGGCAGCATTCCATATCGCACTGATGCCCGGATGCTCATGATAGAAAGGCACAAACCAGTTGCTGAGGTCGTAGAAGAATGAAAAACGCTTCATCTGTGAGAAACCGGCAAAATAGATGTCAGAGCCATTTTTCTGCATGTCAATCATGCGATTGATGCTCTTCTCCATCTGTTCCATCGTCTGCTCAGCTGCTTCAGGGTGGAGAATGTCCTGCAACGAATCCTCCTCCAGTTCTTCAAGGCCTTTGCTGGTGAAATGCAGGTTCTGACCCTTCATCAGGTCGGGCATGATTTCTTTCTTGATAGTCTCTGTATCGTTTTCCGCATCTGTGCAAAAGACGAGCTGCATCTGCAACTCGGTCAGTTCCTGCAGCGTTTCTTCGTCATCACACAACTCCTTGACAAGCTGTTGCATCTCAGGGAACAACTGTTGCATACCGTCCTGAAGAGCAAACACCCAGCCGACAAGACTGCGCTGGCGCAAAGATGCATCAACGGTCTGCCGATAGACTGTTGCCAAGATGCGGAACTTCTGATAGTCAAAGAGGTTCATTGCTGAAAGCGTGATAGCACTGACCATCAGCTGCTGGTCGGCACTGTCAATGGTTGGCGAAAGGAGCATGTCGATAAAGGCATCGGCGAGCGATTCCTTCCATTGGCGCGAAGTCCAGATATAGTCGAAAAGCGCACTCATCAGTGCCTGATGGTCGGCATAAAGTTGCTGACTCTTCTCGCTGCGCACATGCTCAGGCTCGAGCTGTAGCAGGGCAATGTCAGAGACATACTCTTCAAGGTCGTGCCGAAGGGCTGTCAGCGACCAGTCACGCGCTTTCTGTCGCGGACGCTTGTGACTGGCTGCAAACACGGCATTAGCACGTGCATGCTCGGTTAGCGCATAGTTGGCGGTGACGGTATAAAGGCGGTGCAGCAACTGCTCATAGAGCATATCGCGCTGCGGGTCGGCATAACCTTGCTGCCAATAGTTGTTCAACAGTTGATAGTCGCTTTGCAACGACGTGAGAGGCTCCATCATATCAGGATGAAGCATGAGCAGATGATTCTGCAACAAGCGAAAAGCCTGCAAGAAACGGCACTGCTGCAGAAAACGGATGATGGTATCGTAGGTTTGGTTAGTCCACATCGATTCTGGCTTCTTTCTTTTCCAGCCACTGGCGAACGCGCTTCAGATCCTGCTCGCGAGGCTGGGCTGCATGGTTAAAGGTGTAGGATAATGGCAGGGAGTCGACCGTAAGAGGCTGGACTCCCATGCGTCGGGTGATAAGCGGGCGATAGTGATTCAGTCCGTTGGCATTGATACTGTCACAGGCCTCATCGTAGGCTTTTTTGAAAGCTGCCAGCTGTTCGGCAGTGAGAGACTGAGGACGCATGACGACAGCACCTAATTGCAAGTCGAAAGACTGAGAGACATCCTGCATCACGCGAAAGGCTTTCTGGTTACGTGCTGCCGTAGCCTGCGGTTCGGGCAGCAACACTGCATCCATAATACCCGCCTGGAGCATGTTTAATCGGATGGCAAGGTCGTTGACCTGAATACGAAACACCCGTTCGGATTGCAGTCGGGCACTGTCTACAACCATGTCGCCCAACAGGTCGGTAGCCGAGAAACGGGTCATGGCCAGCATTTTATCGTCAAGCTGTTTCAGCTGACGGATACGCGCGGTCTTGCTGGTAAGCAACTGCCACGCGGCATTGGTCGTTGTCAGATATTCAAGGGGGACCTGGTGCTTGACAAGCCGCTCAGCGCGTACAATATCAGTGACCATGGCATCGACGCGACGGCTTTCGAAAGCGGTGTCACAGTCCATCTGAGCCGTGAAGTCTACCAAGCGGACATGAAGACCCTCACGACTGAAGAAACCTTGCTCACTGGCAAGGAAAAGCGGCAGACAGTCGAGTGTAGGCAATACGGCTACACGCACAGTCGTTGAGTCATCAACAACTTTGTCATCGGCCATTGTCACCGGACTTTCATGAGGACTGCCACAAGAGATTAACAATAAAGTGGATATTAGGAATGTGCAGAATCGTGTCATCGAACGAACGGATTATGATCATTATGAAGTGCAAAAGTAGTGAAAAGTTTTGTAACCACAAAAATTATTCGTAATTTTGTGCCAAATTAGAGTTTAGTCATGGCAAAAGACAAGATTGCATACGTTTGCGAGAACTGCGGACAGGAATCGCCCAAATGGATAGGCAAGTGCCCTGCTTGCGGACAGTGGAACACCTTCAAGGAGGTTCGCGTTGCGGCTGACACGCCCCGTCAAAAAGCTACTACGGCAGCAGCACAGGCTGGGCATGCCCTGCGGAAGCATCGGGTATTGAGACTGAAAGACATTAGCAGTCATGACGACCCTCGTATCGACATGCTTGATGCTGAGTTAAACCGTGTCTTAGGCGGTGGTTTGGTGCCTGGCAGCATTGTGCTCTTAGGCGGCGAGCCTGGTATCGGCAAGTCGACGCTGTCATTACAGACGATGCTCCGACTGACGGATATGCACATTCTTTATGTCAGTGGTGAGGAGAGTGCCCACCAACTGAAGATGCGAGCCGAACGCATTCCACATAAAGAAAACGAGAACTTCCTGATACTCTGCGAAAATTCGCTTGAGAATATCTTTGAACATATCCAAGACGAGAAACCCGAACTGGTGGTCATCGACTCCATACAGACCATTGCCACTGACGAAGTGGAGTCGAGTGCAGGCTCTATCGCTCAGGTCAGAGAATGTGCCTCATCGCTATTACGCTTTGCCAAAACCAGCGGTGTGCCCGTCATTCTCATTGGACATATCACCAAAGAGGGCACGCTGGCTGGCCCTAAGATTCTGGAACATATTGTAGATACCGTCATCCAGTTTGAGGGTGACCAACACTATATGTACCGCATACTGCGCTCCATCAAGAACCGCTTCGGTTCTACCTCAGAGTTAGGCATCTATGAGATGCAGCAAGCGGGACTTCGACAAGTGAGCAACCCGTCAGAACTGCTGCTGACACAAGACCACGAAGGACTGTCGGGTGTTGCCATTTCAAGTGCTATTGAGGGTGTTCGTCCTTTCTTGGTGGAAACACAGGCTTTGGTCAGCAGTGCAGCCTACGGGACGCCTCAACGACAAGCTACTGGTTTCGACCAGCGCCGGCTGAACATGCTCTTGGCGGTTTTAGAAAAAAGAGTGGGATTCAAACTGATGCAGAAAGATGTATTCCTCAACATTGCCGGAGGCCTGCGCGTCACTGACTTGGCAATGGACCTCAGTGTGATTGCAGCCGTTCTCTCCAGTAATGTCGACACGCCTATCGAAGCAGGATGGTGCATGGCGGGCGAGGTGGGACTCAGTGGTGAAGTGCGCCCAGTGAACCGCATTGAGCAACGCATAGCTGAAGCAGAGAAATTGGGCTTCCAGCACATCATTGTGCCCAAACACAACATGCAGGGATTCGACCATAGGAAGTTCAAGATTGAACTGCACCCCGTCCGCAAGGTCGAGGAAGCTCTTCGAGCACTCTTTGGTTAGCCCCTGCCATCATCTTTAAGTCAAAACAGGCTTAGCTAAGAATTGTTTAGCCAAGCCTGTCTGTTTTTAATGTCTGAACTTGATGTCGTTCAGGGAGTGTTTTCCCATAAAGCGGCTCTTGTCAACATGACCTGAGATACCAATGATACGTCCGCGGCAGGTGTACTGCCACATACAGATGTCACGCTCATCTGCCAAAACGGGTTCCTCGTCGGTGTACATGGCTATCATCAGGTGATAGTCGTCCAACTGGTATTGCAGATGCTTGTTATAGAAGTTTCGTCCCGTATAGACAAGCGGCTTTTGATGATAGTGTTCTTCCATCATGTGCAAGAACTTTATCAGCGAATCACAAAACTCCTCATTACCCAGTCCACTGGTGGTTTCCACATCGAGCATGGGGACAAGGTCCTGTTCGCCTGAAAGACACTGCGTAGTGAAGTTCTGCAACTGCTGGCTCAATTCAACACGCGGACGGAAGAAATGATAACTGCCGACTTTCAGTCCGTGGCGATGGGCCAGTTCTATATTGCGCTCATAGCGATCGTCAATGCGGTCACCACCTTCCGTCGCCTTCAAATAGACGTATGACATACGGGTGTTCTCGCCCACCGTTTCCCAGAACACTTCTCCTTGATAATGACTCAGGTCAATACCATGAACATGATTGCAGCTGTCCTCGCATTGTATAAAGGGATTGTCGTGTACGGTCAGCTTGATGACGGGTCTGCGAATCCTCTTCTTTTTCTTCTTCACCACACGATGTGTACGGACATTCTTGCGGCGTGTGGTGCGCTTACGTGGTACTGCTGCCATATCCACGACAAAGGCCATCAACAAAATGGCTATGATATATTTCAGGTATTTCATGATGATGCAATATTTTTAACCGATAATTACCTTGACCTTCGAGATGCGGTGCCCTTCGATGCCCACGACCTCGAACTTGAAGTTATTATATTCTATTTTCTCATGGAGTACGGGGAAATCGCCTTTCAGCTCAAGCAACAGGCCTGCCAGCGTGTCGGCTTCGCCCTCCACTTCCTCGAACACCTCATCGTCGAGTTTCAGCAACTTGTAGAAGTCGCTGAGCAGTGTCTTGCCTTCAAAGATATAGGTATTGGCATTCACACGCACGTAGGCTTTCTCCTCTTCGTCATATTCATCGTTTATTTCACCGACAATCTCTTCGAGAATATCCTCAAGCGTCACAATACCGCTGGTGCCCCCAAACTCGTCGACCACAATGGCGATATGGACTTTGTTCTCCTGAAAATCACGCAACAGGTCGTCAATCTTCTTGGTCTCAGGCACGAAGTAAGGCGGACGGATGAGTGACTGCCAACGGAACGTGGCTGGCTTGGTAAGATGAGGCAACAAATCCTTAATATAAAGAATACCACGGATATTGTCCATCGACTCCTGATAGACGGGAATGCGTGAATAGTTGTTCTCAACAATGCACTTCAGCACTTCACCAAATGATGAGCGGAAGTCGAGCGCCACCACATCCTGACGGCTGGTCATCACTTCTTTGGCTGTCTCATCACCAAAACGCACAATGCCTTCAAGCATGTTCTGCTCTTCCTTCAGGTCTTTCTTGTCTGTCAGTTCCAATGCCTGTTCCAGGTCATCAACGCTCAACACATGATTTTCTTTCTGCACCACCTTCCCTGCCAAAGCACCGGTACTGATCAGGATTGAAGCCAACGGCCGGAATATACGCTCCAGCCCGATGATGCTGCCGGCAAACGCCCGACAGACGACAAGCGAATGCTTGACACAATAAACCTTTGGCATAATTTCGCCAAAAAGCAATAGCAAGAAAGTCAGGAGAACGGTGATGACTACAAATTCAAGCCACTGTGCATTGCCAAACTTTACGGTATGCGCAAAGAAATAGTTGCACAGCATAATAATAGTCACGTTGACAAGATTGTTAGTAATGAGAATCGTGGCCAGTGTGCGTTCAGAATCGTCACGCAGTTTCTTGATAAGACCGTCAACCTTACGTTTCTCTTCATCCAATTCATTCAGGTCGTTAGGGCTGAGTGAGAAGAAAGCAATTTCCGAGCCTGAGGCAAAGCCCGACACAAAAAGCAAGAGGCAGGCCATAACGCCTGCCAGAATGGCTCCGAATGTAGGTGTCATAAACTGCACCTCATCCCATATTTGTTGAAAATAATCGTCCATGCGTGTTTTGATTGTCTGTTTAGAATGGCAACACTGCGTTATCAGGCTCAGCAGTTACAGAAGGTGAAGCCGCAGGCTGCTGTGATGGCGTCGGCTGAGCAGGAGCCTGAGATTTGGGTGTCAACAGTTCCATATTGTCACACCATATCTCCGTATAGTGTTGCCGTTTGCCCTGCTTGTCATCGTAAGTGCCATAGTGCAAGCGTCCTTCTACATAGATCTTGTCACCTTTGTGAACATAACGCTCTACGATCTCAGCCTGCTTTCGCCAAAAGATAATGCTATGCCACTCTGTACGATCAGGAACCTGCGTGCCATTCTGCAGTGTGTAGCCTCTCTCCGTAGTAGCAAGACGCACACGTGCCACTGGTTGGTTCTGGTCTACATAACGCACCTCAGGCTCTTGCCCCACGTTGCCAATCAGCATTACCTTGTTCATTTGGCCAATCCTAAATAACGGAAATGAAAGTTCTTTCCTTTAGCAGAAGGAAACTGACTGCGCTCATCAACGCGTTGACGCAGATGGTCGACAATGCGATTGTAACAATCCATCCCAGAGAAAGCCTTTACACGAGCCACAAAACGAGTATCACGATACTGGAACTTGCCCGTACCTGGTACTAACTGAACACGCTTGAAATCAACGGCACCCTCATACCATCCTTCACGTTCTTCGGTCAACTTCAGCAGGACGGGCGATGCCATACGGTCTTTCTCTACTGGCACACCAGCACGAACGACACGCTTATCCTTAAATTCAGCCATATTGGCAGCGTCTGTCTTTATGATAATGAAGTAAACACGGGGACGAATTTTATAACGTTTCGGGAAGAAAACATCACTTGCCGCATAATCACGGATATCAGCTTCCAATACAGGGTTCATACCTATTTCATCAATACCCCTTAAGAAATCGATAGCCTCATCAGCAGACGTGACAAGCGTCTCCCTATCAAAATATCTTAAATATAAATTCATTATGAATGAGAATGTTTGTTTTCCTAAAATAAAAAAAAGAGAGCGGAAAACGGGACTCGGACCCGCGACCCCAACCTTGGCAAGGTTGTGCTCTACCAACTGAGCTATTTCCGCAATTCTTTAAAAAAAATGTGAAGAGGAGGAGACTCGAACTCCCACGTCGCAATTGACACTACCCCCTCAAAGTAGCGCGTCTACCAATTCCGCCACCTCTCCAACATAGAGGACTTTGGAATCCTCAACACTGTTGAAAAAAGAGTGCCCAGAACAGGACTCGAACCTGCACGCCTCGCGGCACACGCACCTGAAACGTGCGCGTCTACCAATTCCGCCACCTGGGCATTTTTCGAAAGAACCCTCGTTCTAACGTCTCTTTGTTCAATAAGCTTGAGCGGAAAACGGGACTCGGACCCGCGACCCCAACCTTGGCAAGGTTGTGCTCTACCAACTGAGCTATTTCCGCTTTTCATATCCCTTTCAGGAGCATCTCTCTCGATTGCGGTTGCAAAGGTATTACTTTTTTTTGAACCGCCAAAACTTTTTGACTCTTTTTTCTCAAAAAACGTATTTTTTCTTTCAGAGGCAGGTTGCTTCTTTATACCTTATTTAATATATAAGAAACGGCAGGGATACATAAAATAACCGGTGTCAAGACTGCGACCTGTCACAGCCTAATACTTGAAACTCGAACCACCGACAAATTCACGCATGATGGAGGTTGGAGGAATTTCCTTGTCGCTCACGGGGATGAAAAAGTGGATGAATTTCAACAATCGGTGAGCTTCGGCATACTCAGGACAATTCTTGGGCACGGAAGCCAGGATAATCTCGGCATGGGTGCGCAGCACGGCAAACTCAATGTTCAGAGCCGAGTTGAACATCACATCGGCTGTTTCCTGGAAGGGGAAAATCCATTTGTCCTCTGCCTCCAGCACATTCTTCCATTGCGAAATAGTCTGCCGAGCAGTAAAGGCGCCCTTATTATAGTCGCGAATGATACGGCGTAGCAGGCGGTTGTCGCGAGTGGGAATCCAGTTATGGTCATCAAGAGAGATACTGGTCAATGCTGAAATATAGACCTTGAACTTGGCCGAATCTTCTATTTTCTTTGTCAGCAACGGATTGAGCGCGTGGATACCTTCCATGATGAGCACCGTGTCGCCGCCCAGTTTCAGTTTCTTCCCATTCCACTCCCGTTTGCCCGTAGTGAAGTTATATTCAGGTATCTCCACGCGCTCGCCTTTCATCAGGCGCGTCAGATGTTCTTCCAACAAGGCATAGTCTACGGCAGCAATATTATCAAAGTCATAGTCGCCATTGGGCAACTTCGGTGTATCAACACGGTTTACGAAATAGTCGTCAGTAGAGAACGACAACGGACGCAAGCCGCAGGCCAGCAGCTGAATACTCAAGCGCTTGCAGAAAGTGGTTTTTCCCGAACTTGACGGACCGGTGATCAGCACCAGTCTGACAGGATTCTCAGGCGCATGGAACCGGCGTTCTATCTCTTCGGCTATCTGAACAATCTTCTTTTCCTGCAATGCCTCGCTCACCTGTATCAGCTCCGAAGCATGACCTTTCAGTACCGCCCTGTTCACGTCACCGGCATTTGACAGGCGCATGATAATATCCCACTTGGTCTTCTCGGCAAACATTTCGAAAGTTTTGGGCTGATCTACATATTCAGCCAGTCGGGTCGGATCGTTCCAGTCAGGCACGCGCAACAACAGGCCATCCTGATAGCGTTCCAGCCCCCACACCTTCAGGTAGCCTGCCGAGGGCAGCAGCGGCCCGTAATAATAGTCAACAGTGTCGCCCAAGGTGTAATAATCTGAATAGATGTGGCCACTGGTTTCCAATAATTTCACCTTATCCGCAAAGCCACGGTCGGCAAACACGCGGATAGCCTCCTCATTGGTAGCCTCCGTGCGACGGAAAGGCATATCCAGATCGATAATTTCCTGTATGCGTTTCTTGATCTGCTCCACATCCTCATCGGTCATTGCGTCGCCATTCTTCTTCTTGAAGTTGCAATAGTAGCCGCGACACAGCGAATGCTCAATAAACAGTTTCGACCCGGGAAACACGTCCTGCGTAGCCTTATAAAGCACAAAGCTGAGCGAACGGACATAGACGCGATGCCCTGAACCTTCGCGAGCATCGAGAAACTCTACGTCACGATTCTGATAGAGCCGGAATTTCAGCCCCTGCGAGGCATTATTCACTTTGGCAGACACCACCGGATATGGCAGCTTGATTTCATCGGCAAACTCCTGATACACATCGAGTAACGAGCTTCCCTCCGGGAAACTTTTCGTCACACCATTATTCTTGCAACGGATTTGAAGCATAACTGTTGTGTTTTGGCTAATAGATAAAAACGTTGCAAAAATAAGCAAAATACTTCAAGAGACAAAATCTTTTTTCGTTTTTTTTGCATCACGGTTTTGTAAAACGAGTAACACACTCCTGCCACCAAAGAAGAATTGCCCCGACGAGGACTGCCCCCCTTAAAGAGCGTTTGCGCGAAACGCGCAATGCGTTGCGCAAAAACACGGAACACGTTTGCGTAAAACTTATTAACTTATTAACTTTTTAACTTTTAACTTTTAGCATGAAACAAATGGAAATTTTGGGGTTCAAAGTTTATATATATAATTATATTATAATATAATTATATATATAAGTATATATGTCGAAGATTCCGACATCTCGGAATAGGTAAAAGTTAAAAGTTAAAAAGTTAATAAGTTAATAAGTTATTGTCTTTTCCTGAATAAGGTTGACTCTTTTTAGGCCTTGTTCTTTAACATTTGCCTACCCGTACGGATTTGGTTGACTGTCTCGTCTGAGATCAGTT
>Ga0326511_10001644_pt1 | contig 18430 bp, 11 predicted proteins | sample 0_2496_0518_D_FD_203701 | JGI IMG/M metagenome (GOLD analysis project Ga0326511, IMG submission 203701) | Bovine rumen microbial communities from UC Davis, California, United States - 0_2496_0518 | ecosystem: Host-associated > Mammals > Digestive system > Stomach > Rumen | place: USA... | reverse complement strand
ACTTGTCATAATTTTTACCTCCAATATATTAATTTCATAGACTTTTTGAATACTCTGTCTATATTGAAATTATATATTAGGGGGTATTTTGTTGTCAAAGTTCATTTTCATTTATTACAGGATGCTAGTATAATTATTAATAAATAAATTCCAAATTAATTAAATTTTGAAAAATCTTAATTAATTGTTACAATTAATTATATATGTTTATAATTCCAAAATATTTTCTGGATCTACAGTTCTTTCATGAACTCTTATTTCAAAATGCAAATGTGGTCCAGTAGAATTTCCAGTTGATCCGACTTCAGCAATTTCTTGTCCTTGTACTATTTTATCTCCTTGTTCAACATACAAATTATTGCAGTGTGCATATATTATACTTACTTCACCTATTTGAATTTTAAGATGTTTTCCATAATCTCCTTCACTTGACGCAAGAACGACTTCTCCATCTGTAGCTGATTTAATTTTAGTTCCGAGATTTGCAGCAATGTCTGTTCCAGTATGATTCTTAGGAACATTTCCTGTTGCAGTTTCTCTTATTCCATATTTAGAACTGATTACACCCTCTAGCGGTTTTATGAAGTTAGTTGTACTTTTAATATCAACTATATCTTGTTCTGCTTGAGATAACTGAATTGTTTCATTTGATTGTTGCTCTACTTCTTCTGCTCCACCTATTGCTTCTTGTATGTTCTCTTTATTATTATCAATTTCACTTTCTTTATTTTCATCTTGTTGCTCTTGCTCATTATTTTGTTCTTCTTGTCCTTTATTTTGGTCTTGACTATCTTGTTTTTTATTATTCATAATCTCTTCTATACTTTCTTTTATGTTCTGATATAAAAGAAAAAAATTTGTATCATATGATAAAATTTCATTTACTTGTTTTATAAAGTCTTCTGAAAACACATAATTACTATTATGTACTAAGTATATTACAAAATAAATACATGAACATATTATGATCTGTACAATCATTTTTTTTAATAACTTAATATCTTTTTTATTATTGTTTAAATTCACTGTTGTTACAGGTCTTTCCATTACCTGCTTTCTTTTTTCATATATTTCTTCTGCTCGTCTTATTTTTTCTTCTACTGACATTGTTCTTTCCATAAAAAATAAACACCTCTTCCTTTGTTTTCTTTTTTAACTATATGTTAGGAAAAAGTGTTTTATTCTCTATTTTATTAATAAAGCTATTCCTTCTAATAAAATAATAATACTAGATATTATGGCATAATTTTTAACTTTTTTATATTTTTGATTTATCTTTTTATTATTTATATTTCTATCTTTTTTCTTTTGCTCTAAGGTTGTAATATAATTAGAAACTAACATCTCTGCTTCTTTTATTATATAATCCTTTTCTTTATTTTCATTATCAGAATTCTTTTTTAATTTAGTTTTTTCAATTTTTTCTACTTGTTTTACTTTTTTATTGGACTTTAATATTACAAATGCCTCTTCTACTATATTAGATGGTAAATTTTTTAACACCACCATATTCTTAAGATTTCCCTGGCTCATTAGTACCTCCTTAAGAAATATGTATTTAAAATTATTATTACCAATTTTGCCAAATTTATACTTATTGTTTTGACTAAACTAAAAAATATAGAACAAATCGGAACGCCAATAAACTTATAGTATGTTATTTAAAACTATAAATTTATAATAGCATCAAATAAACCCGCCTTGTTAAACAATTTGTCTAACAAGGCAGGTTTACTAAAAATCATTTTTTTATTATTTCATATCATTTTTTAATTTGAAATATCTTATTCCAAAGATTGCTCCTGCAAGTAATATTATTGCCACTATTATAGCTGTTCCAATTCCTGTATTTGGTAATACCTTTGTAGCAGTTGTTGTATCTGTTTTTTGTGTAGGTACTGTTTCTTCTTTTTTAGTTTCATCATTAGGATTATCAGGAATAATTTTTATTTCTTCCCATTCTGCTATTAATTTTTTGTCACTATTTACTGCTCTATCAAAATCATAAATTATTTTTTTACCATTAATTTCCTCATACCAATATAAGAATTTATAACCTTCTCTTGTTGGATCTTTAGGTTCATCTACTTTCTCTCCATAGCTCTTTGTTTGGTCATCCACTTCTGTTCCACCTTTACTATCAAAGGTTATTTTATATTGTTTTTTATTGTAATAGAAATCCAATACAAGACTTCCATCTTCTGTTACTTTACCACTTAAAGAAGATTTTTCTGCTGCATATCCATCATAAGTATGAGCATTTTCTGTTACTGTTGAATCAGTTTCTGCACTTTTTGTTTGTTTATTATCTAATTTATATTTTTTATTGTCTTTTGTTATTGTACCATCTTCATCTTCTAAATAATGATTTATTGTATAGTTTGCATATGGTTCTTTATTTTTTGTAAATTTTCCATATAGAGTTATATCAGTTGTTTTTCCTGATACATCTAATGTTGTCACTTTATTTCCGTTTAATTCTTGATTACTATACCATCCAGAGAAAGTATATCCGTGTTTTGTTGGATTATATATTGTATAAGTTGTAGTGCTTCCTTCTTTATATCTTTCTGGGTTTCCTGCACTATTATCAGCTTTTCCATCCACTATATAATTTATATTATGATATACATCTTCTGGAACAACTTCTTGCCATTTTGCAATTAGTGTTTTGTTATTAGTTACAGGAGTATTAAAATTATATGGAACTTCAATTTCATTTATTGTTTCATACCAATATAAGAAACTGTGTCCATTTTTAGTTGGATCTGTTGGTTTAGTTACTTTTTCTCCGTATTTCTTAGTTTGTTGACTTGGAACTGGATTTCCTCCTTGTCCATCAAATGTCACTGTATATTGAATTTTATCATAATAAAAATCTAATGTAAGAGTTCCATCTTGATTTACAACACCATCTAAAGAATTATTTTGTGCTGTAAATCCAACATATGTTCTAGCATTTTCTGTAACACTTGTGTTAACTTTTGCACTTTTTGTTTCAGTTGCATCTAGACTATATTTTTTTCCATTATTGCTTATTGTTCCATTTTCATCTTCGATATAATGTCTAACTTGATAATTTGCACTTGGCTCTTCATTTTTTGTCCATCTTCCATATAATGTAATATCATCTGTTCTATTTGATACATTTAATGTTCTAATAGGAGTTCCTGTTAATTCTTGATTATCATACCATCCTGAGAAAGTATATCCTTGTTTTGTTGGATTTGTAATTGTTTTTGTAGTATCTCCTTCTTTGTATTTATCAGGATTTATTGCATTATTATCATCTGGACTTCCTAATACAATATATGTTATATTATGATAAACATCATTTTTCTCCCATTTAGCATATAAGATTTTATCTTCATTTACTGGATTATTAAAATTATATAATGTTGTATAATTTTCATCTGTATACCAACCTTTAAATGTATATCCATTATAAGTTGGTTGAGCTGGTTCAGTAGCCTTTTCTGATGGTATTACATATTGTGTAGGTACTGCTGTTCCACCTTTGCTATTAAATTGAACTGTAAGTTTTTTTGCATATTCAACTTTTATTTTATGGTTCTCTTGAATATTTGAAAATGTATATTCATTTTTTATATTCGTTAATGATGACTGTTCTTGTCCATCTATAGTAATTTTCTTTAAGTAATATGTTTCATCTTTAGGACTATATGTAACTTTTACATTTTCTCCTTTATTTACCTCAGTTTTAGGGCTTATTGTACCATTAATAACTTCTGTTTCTACTTTACATTTAGTTGGAATATCTGTACAAAAACCAATATTTGAATAAGCTTCTAATTTATCAAATGTAAATGTAAAATTAATATTTGATAATTTATTTATTAACATATATACTGTTGACTTGTCATCTAAGTTTTCATCAGTATTACTATATATATATGTTGTATTATTAGCTACTTCATTTGTAGTATAATAATAAATTGTGTTTTTTGCATTTTCATCATCCCACATATAAACATTATCTGTAGTTATCTTGTTGTTTTCAACTGCAAAACCTTGTTGTAAATCTAAATCAGATACATAGAAAAGTCCTTCTACAGGAATATTATTTCCTTGATTATCTTGTATTAGATATGAAACTGCTACTTCAGTATGTCCATCTGTAGCTGATGTTCCTATACCAGGATCAAAGTCTACTGAATCGTGATTATTCTTTTTATATCTTCCAACTTGGAAGTATATTTCTTCATTTCCATTATTTGCAGCATCTCTTTTTATAGAATTAACATGTAATTTAATATTATATTTATTTCCATTATAAGATACAGCATTGTAATATACTATATAAAATTCATTTTGAGCAAAATTAATTTGATTTCCAGAATTGTTATCTAGTTTTAATGTTATAAATCTATTAATATATAAATCTGATTCATTTCCATCTTCAACTTCTGATAAATAAACTTTTTTATTACTGCTACTATAAACAGTTTCTTCATTTGCCATAGAAACTGAACCCCTTAATACAACTGCATAATCTCCTAATTTAGTAGTATAGTCCTTGTTATTATAATTTTGAGAATGTTCAGATGTAGTAGCTGTATAATCTGCTCCAATTGTTACGCCATCTCTAATAAAATTAGCCACTCTTTTTAATAGAGTTCCTGTTTCTCTCTCATACGCAAATGCATAATTTGTAAATAATAATACAAATATTAATAATAATGACACTATTTTCTTTTTCATATTTCATTTTCCTTCCTTTTATTTTTTCTCTCCTTTATTATAATGAATTAAATCTAAAATTTCAAGTACAATTTTATCCTTTTTTGTATATTCTTGTAAATTAATCTATCTTTTCCTTTGTTATTAGGCATTTTATGTTTTTCTCATTTATTTTACATTTTTATTACATTTTAATTACAAAAAAATCTTTTAATATCTACTTTTTTATAGATATTAAAAGATTATTAATCATGCACTCTTTAGTTCTAATCTTAATTTATCTGCAATCATTGCAATAAATTCTGAATTTGTAGGTTTTCCTTTTAATGCATTTACTGTATAACCAAAAATATTCTCGACTATTTTTTGATCTCCTCTTCCCCAAGCTACTTCAATTGCATGGCGAATTGCACGTTCCACACGACTAGGTGTTGTATTAAATTTAATTGCAATTTTAGGATATAGACTTTTTGTAATTTGATTAATTACATCCATATCATTTACTACCATTGTAATTGCTTCTCTTAAATATTGATATCCTTTAATATGAGCTGGTACACCAACTTCATGAATTACATTTGTAATTAAGGCTTCTAAATTTTCTTCTTTTTTACTTCCATCTTTAGAAATATCTATATATTGTAGTTTTGTTTCTTTAGTTATAAAACTGGTTGTACCTTGATTAGGTTTATAGAATTTTATTTCTCTAATTCTTTTAATGAGAACTTCAATATCAAATGGTTTTACTACATAATATTCTGCTCCTAATTCAATTGCTTTTTGTGTCACTTTATCTTGTCCTACTGCTGATAACATTATACATGTTGGCATATTATTTTTCATTATTCCATTTATTTTTTCTAAAACACCTAGTCCATCAAGATGTGGCATTATTACATCTAATAAAACTACATCTGGTCCCGTTTTTACTACTAAATCTACCGCTTCATTTCCATCTCTTGCCATTCCTACAACTTCCATATCTTCTTGCGAATTTATGTAGCTAGATAGTGTATGGCTAAATTCTTGATTATCGTCTGATATAAAGACTTTGATTTTTTCTTTCATTTTTTCCTCCTAAATTATACTGTAAATTTTTTACAATTCAGATTATAATACATCAATTTAGGATATGCAATATTATTTTGGTAATTTTTTCCATTTCTTTGTAAAACATTGTTTTTTATTTACTTTTCGTTATATACTTTTTAGAAAAATCGTTAATTTTCTTTATATTTATTTTTCTTGTTTCAAAATCTTTCTTTAATTGATTTGATTCACTCTCTTCTAATTCTATTTTACAAACAATATTTTCTAAATATTGAGTTTCTACAATATTTATCTTATTATTTTTACAGTAATATTTAAAGTTTTCAAATTCATTGTATTCTAAAAATACCTCTAGTTCTTGTCCATAACATTTTTTGATTTTTTCACTTTTTTCAATTGCTTGTAATAAACTATTTGAATATGCTCTAACTAAACCTCCAGTACCTAATAATACTCCACCAAAATATCTTGTTACTATAACTAATACATTTACTAAATTATTCTTTTGTAATATATTAAGCATTGGTGCTCCTGCTGTGCCAGATGGCTCTCCATCATCACTTGATTTTTCTATCAATCTATCTTTTTCTATTACCCTAAATGCAATACAATTATGTCTAGCATCAAAATATTCCTTTTTAATTTTACTTATTAAATCTTCTGCTTCTTTTACACTTTCTATATAAAACAAATTTGCTATGAATTTTGATTTTTTATCGATTATCTCTGTTTGTACATTATCTTTAATTGTAATAAAACTATCCATAAAAAGCTTTTTCTCCTTTTTTTGATTTTAAATTATATCAAGTATTATACTAAAATAAAAAATATTCATTTTTTATTTCTAATAAATTTATTGCAACTTTCCTGCAACATAACCTGTAGAATATGCTATTTGTAAATTGAATCCTCCAGTATAACTATCCACATCAATTAGTTCTCCAGCAAAATATAATCCTTCTACAATTTTTGATTCCATAGTTTTTGGATTAATTTCCTTTATATTAATTCCTCCACTTGTTATAATTGCTTCTTCTATAGGTCTAAACTCACTTATTTCTAATTTAAAGTTTTTCAGTAATTTCACTAGATTTTTTCTTTCCTCTTTAGTAATTTCATTAACTTTTTTACTAGGTTTTATATTGCTTTTTTCTACAATTGTTTCTATCAATTTATTTGGTAATAATTCTCCCAAACTATTTTTAAATTCTTTATTTTTTTGTTTACTAAAATCTCTTAATATTCTTTCATCTAATTTTTCTTCTGATAAAGCTGGTTTAAAATCTATATTTAATATAATATTTTTATTTTTTAGTTTTTCTTCTATATTTTTGTATCTTACTAGATGAGCTGAGCTACTGAGTATAGTTGGCCCAGATACTCCAAAATGTGTAAATAGCATCTCTCCAAAATCTTCATATATCAATTTATCATTTTTTATATCTTTAAATTTTATATTAACATTTCTTAGGCTTAGTCCCTGTAAATTTTTACACATTTCTTTATCATAACATTCTAAAGGTACTAGTGATGGTTTTATTTGAGCTACAGTATGTCCTAGCTTTCTTACTAATTCATATCCATCCCCTGTTGAACCTGTTAAAGGATAACTTTTTCCTCCTGTCGCAAGTATTACTTTATTTGCTTTAATTGCTTTACCATTTGCTATTACTCCAATTACTTTATTGTATTCCACTAAGATTTCTTCTACTCTAGTTTCATATTCTACTTTTATATTTAGTTTCTTAATTCTTTTTGTAAAACATTTTAATACATCAATTGATTTATCAGTTACAGGAAAAATTCTATTTCCTCTTTCTTCTTTTACTTCTAATCCTTCTTCTCTTAATAGTTCAATAATATCTAGATTTGTAAATTGCTTATACACACTATGTAAAAACATCCCATTTCCTGGTGTATTTTTTATAAATTCATCTATGTCTAAAGAAGATGTAATATTACATCTCCCTTTTCCTGTGATTAATAACTTTCTTCCCAGTGATTGCATTTTTTCTAGAATTAATACTTCATTTCCATTTTCAGCAGAAGATATTGCTGCCATCATTCCAGCAGGTCCTCCACCAATTACAATTACTTTCATATAAATCTCCAATCTATTTATTATAAATAATTAATATACCAAATTTATTAGAATTCTCGGCTACCCTTCGTCACGCTAACAAATTCTAAAATTCAAACCACAACTCTACCCGAAGACAGGACCCTTCGTGGTTTTTATTTAAGAATTTGTAACGCTACTACGGTCGCATTCGAATTTTAATAAATTTTGCACATTAATTATTCACATTGTTTTGAAACATATAGTTAATAGCTCTAATGACTCCCAGCTTTCCATATTCATATGTAAGTCCACCTTGCATATATGCAATATATGGTGGTCTTATTGGTCCATCACAACTAAGTTCTATTGTTGAACCTTGTGTAAATGTTCCAGCTGCCATAATTACCTTATCCTCATATCCTCCCATATCTCCTGGATATGGAATTACTTTTGAATCAATTGGTGAGCCCATTTGTATTCCTTGACAAAATTTTACTAATTTTTCTTCTTCACCAAATGCAATAGTTTGAACTATATCCGCTCTTATTTCATTAAACTTTGGTTCTACATTATATCCTAGTTTTTCTAATATTCTACTAGAAAATACTGCTGTTTTTAAACTACTTGCAACTACAGATGGTGCAAAAAATAATCCTTTTATAAATAATGGATTTTGATTTAATGATGGTCCAATTTCTTTTCCTATACCAGGAGAAGTTAATCTTTCTGCACACAACTCTATTAATTCTTTACTTCCAACAACGTACGCTCCTGTTGTAGCAATACCTGCTCCTAAGTTTTTCATTAAAGAACCCACTGCAATATCAGCTCCTACTTCAATAGGTTCTTTATCTTGTACAAACTCACCATAACAATTATCAACCATAATTATTACTTCTTTATTAACTTCTCTAATTGATTTTATTACTTCTTCTATTTTTTCTATAGTTAAACTTTTTCTTGTAGAATATCCTCTAGACCTTTGAATCTCCACAAGTTTTACATTATTTGTTGATAATCTAATTTTTATTCTTTCTATATCAAATTCATTATTCACTAAATCTATTTGTTCATATTTTATTCCATATTCTTTTAGAGAACTTTTGCTATTGCCTGTTATCCCAATTACTGTTTGAAGTGTATCATAAGGTTCACCTGTTATACTTAGCATTGTTTCTCCTGGTCTTAATAATGCTGATAAAGTAATAGCTAAAGCATGTGTTCCAGATATTAATTGACTTCTAACTAGTGCATCCTCTGCTTTAAATATCTTACTATAAATCTCTTCTATTTTATTTCTTCCTGGTTCATCAATTCCATATCCAGTTGATGCATTTAAATGTGATTCTTGTAAATCACTTTCTTGAAATGCATTTAATACTTTTTCACTATTTATTTCACATATTTTATTTATATTTTCAATTATTGGTTTTATATTTATCTCTGTTTCTTTTATTAATTCGTTCAAATCTATATTCATTTTAATTACATTCCTTCCTAAAGGCGCAAATTAGTTTAAAAAACTTACTTCACCTATTTAAAAATTTCTACTATATTATACCATCTATATAACAAAAAGTCCAATTCTTATCGAATTGAACTTTTTTGGATTTTTTTATTATATAATTTTGATATTATAATACATATTTCTTAATTAAGACTACTCCTCCAGCTATTGTAATTAATACTACAAATCCTAATACAAAATAAATTCTTACTTGACCTGTACTAATTGATAACATAACTGGTGCATCATCTATATCATCTTCTCCTGGTTTCTTATTATCAGGAATTGAATCTCTATCTGGTACTCCATATTCATTGTAGTCTTTAGAAATTTCTGCAGTATTTACCATAACTCCCATGTTGTTTTCATTGTTTACCCATGTAAGTAATACTTCAACATCTGCAAATTCTCCCGGTTGTAATAATGTATTTTCTAATAATGTTGTTGAAATCACATTATTTCCTTCATCAGTCCAGCCTGGATTATCTTCTGCAACAAATCTTAATCCTTCTGGAATATAATCTGTTACTTCTTTTGCATATCCTGCAATATCACCTTCATTTATTACTCTGATTGAATATCTAAATTTAACTGTTACTTCGTTTAGTTTTCTTCTATGTAATTCAACTTTAACAACTTGTTCTGGATCATCATATGGTTGGTGTCCAGTTTCTGTTACTGTTTGTCCATTACTATCAATAACAATTGCTTGTGTTACCCATTTTCTTAAGGCTAAGTCAAATTCTTTGACAACTACTACTTCATAGTCATCATCATCTTCTTCTCTATCTTTATCATTTTTTGTAACAACATTGTTTGGTATAGAATCTATATCTTTTGGTAAATCTTTTCCATCTTCGTCTTCATATTTTGTAATTTCAGCTGTATTTATTAATTCTTTATTAGCTGGTGTATTGCTGTTAACTTTACATAGAATTGGTAAATCTTTATAATCTAATCCTGAACCTTTTCCATCATCTGCTCTCTTATCAAATGCTTTTAATATTTTGTCTTCTCCGTTTTTTGATGATAAATATAATGTTTTAACTGTTCTTCCTTCTGCTGTCCATCCATATTGTTTATTAAATTCTCCGTCTACAAATTCTAAGTTTTCTGGTAAAAAGTCTGTTACTTCTCCTGCATATAAATCTTCTGATCCTTCATTATATACTCTTATATTATATAATACATAAGAATCTCTTCCAACAATTATTGGTGTTTTATCTTGTATATATGTTGCATCATGACATTCATCATTATCTCTTAATTCCTTAGTATCAACTGCTGTTTGTCTATCATATGGATTTTCAGCACTTCCTGCATTTTTACTTGTAGTATCTTTTGTTAAATACTCTCCATCTTCTATATTTGTATCTTTGCTTATTGCAGTTATAAATTTAGTTAATGCTATATCTACTTTTTTAACAAGAATTACTTCGTAATCATCGTCATCTTCTTGTCTTTGTTCTTTATTTTTTGGATTAACATTATCAGGTGTTGAATCTATATCCTCTGGTAAATTATTTCCATCTTTATCTTCGTATTTTGTAATTTCAGCTGTATTTATTAATTTTATTCCAGATGGTGTTTTACTATTAACTTTACAAAGAATTGGTAGGTCTTTATAATCTAATCCTGATCCATTTCCATCATCATTTTCTTTATCAAATGATCTTAATATTTTATCTGCTCCATTTTTTGAAGATAAATTTGATGTTTTAACTGTTCTTCCATTAGCTGTCCATCCATATCTACTATTAAATTCACCTTCAACAAACTCTAAGTTTTCTGGTAAGAAGTCTGTTACTTCTCCTGCATATACATCAACTTCTCCTTCATTATAAACTCTTATGTTATATAAAACATATGAATTTATTCCAACTACTAATGGTGTTTTATCTTGTATATAAGTAGCATCATGACATTCATCATTATCTCTTAATTCTCTAGTATCAACTTTTGTTTGTCTGTCATAAGGATTTGTTGCACTTCCTGCATCCTTACTTGTCTTATCTTTGCTCAAATATTCTCCATCTTCTATTTTATCATCTTCACTAATAGCTGTAATAAATTTGGTTAATGCTAAATCTACTTTTGCAGGAACTACAACTTTTTCAAAGTCGTCATCATCTTGTTGTCCAGGAATATATGTATCTCCTCTATTAATTTCTGTATCTTTATATTCTGGTTTATTTCCTTCTGTTGCATTAACATTATCTTCTTGAGAATCTCTATCTACTACAGTTTGTTTATTTTCATCTTTAAATTCTGTTATATCAGCTATGTTTGTTATTTTTTCATCAACTTTTGCAGTATTTTTAACTCTACACATGATTGGAACATCTTTAAATGCTAAACTATATGGTTGACTACCACCATCAATTGGTTGAGCTGCTTTTATTAATTGATTTTCCAAATATCTTGTTATTGCTATTTTTCCGTCATGACAACTCCATCCATACTGATGATTAAACTCTCCATCAACAAATTCAAGATTTGATGGTAAATGGTCTTTTATTTCTGTTGCATATCCAGCTATATCACCTTCGTTGTAAACTCTCAACATATAAACTACTATATCACCTTTTTTAACTTCTACAGGTTCTTTTGGATGATTATATGTAGCTGTTGTTATTAGTTTTCCTGTTGTTGAATCCATAGTATTTAATTTTGATGTATCAACTTCAGGTGCTCTAGTATATTTTCCACCTGTTTTTAACCATTCACTATCTTCAATTGTTTCATTGTCACTTACTGCAACAATAAATTTTCTTAAAGCTAAATCAAATGGTTTTAAAATAACATTGTCATAGTCTTCGTCGTCTTGATATTTTGTATGATCATCTTTTCCTGGCCAGTTTTCTGGCTGTGAATCTCTATCTTCTATTGTTGTATTTCCATTTTCATCTTTATGTCCAGTTATTGCAGCTTCATTTCTTAATACTTTATTTAATTCTGCTTTCTCTGATACTCTTAATACAACTGTCAAATCAACAAAATCAAGTGTTGAACCATCTTTATTTATATCTTCAGATGCTTTATATGCGTTTAATAATTTATTTTCACCTAAGTATCCTTCAACATCTAGACTAATACTTGGTGTTGTATCTCCATCATATGTATCAGTTTTTACGGATGCCCCTTCTGTATCTATTGTCCATTGTGCATTATTTCCATTTATTAAATTATATGTCTCACTATCAACTTCTTTATCTTCACTTGTTATGCCATCTTCTGCACTATAACTATATATAGTGATTGTATTTCCATCACCTTTTGCTTGTACAAATTGTAATCCTAAAGGTATATTATCAGTTAATTTTGTAACATAACCATTTATATCTCCTTCATTATAAACTCTAAATGTATATGTTACATAATCTCCATATTTTACTGCTACTACATTTTTGCTTAATTCAAATTCTGCATCTGTACTTGTTTTATTAGCAAGTCTTGTTGTATTTATACCTGTAATTGTTTTTCCCTTTGATGCATCACCATTTATTGCAGAAATATATTTCTTTAACCTTAGGTCAAACTCTTTTGGATTTATTACTAATTTTTCAAAATCATCATCATCTTGTTCACCTTCATAATGATAATCTTTATCATCTAAAGTTGATTTATTTGTAGATTTTCCTTTATAATTTGACATACTATCTTTGTCTACATTTGGATGTGTTGCTGGTTTTGAATCTCTATCTAAACCATCTTGATTATATATCTCTGTTTGTGTTTCTGCATCATATTCTCTTGAAATCCATGCTACGTTTGTTAATATTTTTTGATTTCTAGAATCAGGTGTTGCTGTAACTTCACATTCAATTTCTATAGTTTCGTATCCTGTTCCATTTTTAAAATTATCTATTTCATATGCAGGCAAATTAGTAGTATTATTGGATTTTCTATTTAAAATTAATTTATTATCATCTTCGTAATTATATGATGAATCTGCATCAAAGTTTCCGCTTACAACTCTCTTAAATTTTAATCCTGTTGGTAATTGATCTATAACTTGTGTTGCTCTTCCTGCTTTTTCTCCTTCATTATATATAGATATTTTATATATTACTATATCACCTGTTTCTACTGATACAGGATTTTTTCTATGCATATATGTAGCTGTTGTATCTGATGTTAAAGTGCTTTCACTTATATTAGGAACTCTAGTTGTATCAACAGAATCACTCAATACTCTTGTAACTCCATTTGATGTGATTTTTGTTATATATTTTCTTAATGCTAAATCAAATGTTTTAGATTCTAATGTTAAGGTTATAGGATTTGATTCTTTATGTTTTTCAGGTATCATTACTGGTTGTTCTAGATTATTTGTAGAAGATGCCCATAAAGTTAGTTTATTATTTGCATATTGTATATCAACACTTACTTGAATATCATCTATATCTGATACAGAAATATAAAAATCATTTCCAACCAAATCCTTTGCTGTTGTTCCTGCATCTAATTCATTTTGACCATCATCAAATTTAAATGTTTTATTTACATCAAATTCTATATCATATGGCATTGTATTTCCTTCAGCTTCATTTATACGAATTGGACCTACAATATATTTACCGTTTCTCATAGTATAATTTAATTTTGATGTTTCTAATTTAGCTGGTGCAGTTGTTGTTTCAGTGCTTTCTCCTCCTTGTTCTGGTGCAGAATAATTATTGGCATTTGCTTTTGCTGTTTCTATTAAGTATTTGTATAATGTTTCAGCTTGGTCATTTCTATATTCCCCTTCTCTAGTAGCCTTGTTATAATCTGATAAAGTATAATAATTATTTCCATCCGTTGTATAATTTAACCAATGTGCATCATCATCTGCTGTTTTATCATATTTCATATTATGTTCAGTTGTTTCTTTATATTCGTCCGCTGTTGTATCTTGTTTATAATAATTTGTAAAATACCATATTGCTGCTTGTTGAACTGCAATTATATCACTATCTGTCATTATATATGAATCTGTTAAATTTATCCCTGCAGATTTTAAAAGCGATTCTTTATCACTTTGTGTTGTATTACTATCATATGGTAAATATAGCATATCTGTCAAAGCAAGTAATGCACCATACTTACTAACATTACCTCCATTATATGGTATTGTTCCATTTACTATTGTATTTAAAACATTATTATGTTGGTCAATTATTCTTTGTCTACCATTTTTCATATCAATCGAAACATCATATCTTCCTGTTTTATGAGTATTAGAAAAACCAACACCTGCCTTAACACAATAAATATCTGCTTCAGTTGGATTTGCAAATTCTTCGCTTTCAAATTTTACAACATTCCAAATTTTTGCTGCATCAGTACTTGCTGTAGATGGATTCATTATTCCATATCCCATATTTGGAGCATCTTTAGTTCTAATTTCATTAACACCAAAATACATTATATTATTTGCATATGTATTTGTTGGAATAAATACTGTAGCCAATAATACAATTATCATTGCTATACTTAAGAAAACAGTTTTTAATTTCATAAATTTTCTCTCCTTTTTCTACCTATATATGTTATATGTAGCTATATATTATTTTACACTATTTTAATTTTTAGTCAATAGGCTTTTTTTATCATTTTTTTGCTTGTTTTTTTATGTCTTTAATTTATTTACGGAAATGTGTTTTTCAGCAGTCTAAAAAACACAAACCCCTACATTACAATTATATTACATTTTTGTGATAAAATCAAGGTTTTATGTGAATTAAATTGATTAATTTTAGTATCCGTAGGTTTTTCCCTATTATATTTCATCTTGCATATTTATATTTAAAATTTCATATTGTTAAATGGTGATTTTAAAAATGAAATCTGTTTTTAAAAAAATGTTTTTATCTATGATATGTTTTATAATTTTTATTAACATTACTCTATCTTTTGCAGATGATGTAGAATACAACGATTTAGATGATGATAATATAATCGAAACATCTTCAATAGGTACTCATGAATTAAATATTAATGCTCGATCTTATATTGTTTTGGATAGATTAAGTAAAAACATAATTTACGGAAAAAATGAATTTAATAAAGTAAAAATGGCTTCTACTACAAAGATTATGACTGCAGCTATAATTATTGAAAATTGTGATTTAAACAAAACTGTTGAAGTATCAAAAAGAGCAGCAGGAACTGGAGGTTCAAGATTAGGTTTAAAAACTGGTGATAAAATAACTATCAGAGATTTATTATACAGCTTAATGTTATGCTCTGGAAATGATGCTGCCGTGGCTCTTGCAGAAAACTGTAGTGGAAGTGTCCCTGAATTTATTAATTTGATGAATGATAAAGCAAAAGAACTTGGTTTAAATAATTCACATTTTGAATCTCCTCATGGATTAGACTCTGATAAGCACTATACTACAGCTTATGAATTAGCTATACTTTCTGATTATGCATTACAGAATAAAACCTTTTATAATATAGTTAGCACAAAACAATATACTGTAACTATAAATGGATATCCTAAAACAATATCTAACACTAATGAATTGTTAGGTAATCTGCTAGGTGTATATGGAATAAAAACAGGTTTTACAAATGGTGCCAATCGTTGCTTAGTTTCAGCATGTAAAAGAGATGATATGGACATAATTTGTGTAGTTCTTGGATGTGACACTAAAAAATTCAGAACACAAGATAGTATCAAATTAATAGAATATGCATTTAAAAATTTTCAATATGTGAATATATCGGAAAAAATAAATGAAGAATTTGAAAATTGGAAATTAGGAAATTTTAAAAATTTTAATATATACAAAGGTATATCCAATGATTTAGAATTAAAAATTTCTGATTTAAAAAATCCAATTATACCTATAAAAAAAGATGAAATCGAATCACTAAATTTTAATATTTCATCTAATTTCGATTTGGATGCACCAATAACAGAAAATACTGTTATCGGAAAAATTACTGTAACTTTGAACAATAACGAGTTAGTATCTTTAAACATATTAAATAATAATTCAATTAAAAAGAAAAGTATTATAAATTATATTTTAGAAATACTAAGTAATTACTCAGTAACGCTTAATTCTTTTACATCTTTCTTATAAAATTTAAAAAGAAGTATAATGAATCATTCTTTCATTGTACTTCTTTCATTATTATACATTTTCTTTTATGTATTCAACTACATCTCCAACTGTTACAACTTTTTCAGCATCACTATCTGGAATTTCTATATCAAATTCTTCTTCTAATGCCATTACTAATTCAACTATATCTAATGAATCAGCTCCTAAATCATCTATAAAAGATGCTTCCATTGTAACTGCATTTTCTGAAACTCCTAATTGTTCAATTATAATACCTTTTACCTTTTCTAATACTTCTTCTGAACTCATCTCTTAGAGTTCACCTCCTCTCAAGTTTGCAAATGATTTATTCATTTGTTAATTACTTTTTTCATATTTCATTTATATTATATGTTTGTATATTTGTCAAGTGATATTTTATAATTTTTACAATTTATATTATTAGATATCCAATTTAGTTTTCATTCTTACTGTTTCTTTGTTTTTGAAATTCTTCTATCATTTTATCAACTGCCTTATTTTCAACAAACTTCTCTGCTTGGATAATAGTATATTCAAATAATATTTCATCGCTACTTCCATGTGCTTTTACAACAGGTTTTTTAACTCCTAGGAATAAAGCTCCTCCATATGATTTATAATCCATAGCTTTTGATAATGATTTTATTGGTTTTCTAGCAATTAAGTATGATAGTTTTGCTCCTATATTTTGTGTAAAGCTTTCAACTAAAGTTCTTTTTACTAATTTGCCAAGTCCCTCTGTTGTTTTTAAAAATACATTTCCTGTAAAGCCATCTGTTACTATTGCATCTATTTTACCAGAGAAAGCATCTCTTCCTTCTACATTTCCAACAAAATTTATATCTAACTCTTTTGATTTTTCTTTTAACAATTGATAACTTTCTTTTACTAAATCATTACCTTTTGTTTCTTCAGTTCCTATATTTAATAATCCTATAGCTGGTTTTTCAATTCCAAATGTATTTCTTAAATATATTGTAGACATTTGAGCAAATTGTAATAAATTAATTGGTTTACAGTTTGTATTAGATCCTGCATCAATCAGTAGTAATCTGCTTTTATATGCTGGTAATATTCCTGCTAAAGCTGGTCTATCAATTCCTTTTATTCTTCCAACAATTAATGTTGCACCAGTTAAAAGCGCTCCGGAATTTCCTGCTGAAATAAATACATCACCTTCGTCTTGTTTTAACATATTAAATCCAACTACCATTGATGAATCTTTTTTATGTCTTATTGCGTCTGTTGGTTTATCTTCCATTTCAATTGTTTCAGTCGCATTTACTATTTTTAATCTATCCGATATTTCTTCTATGTCTTTTCCATAAAATTCTTTAACTTTATTTCTTATAATGTCTTCTTTTCCGACTAATACTACTTCTGCTTTTACTTTATTAATAGCATTTACAGCTCCTTTTATATTTGCATCTGGAGCATTATCTCCTCCCATAGCATCTAATATTATTCTCATATTGTTCCTCCTAAAAGTACTTGTACTCTTTACATTATTTAATTATATTTATAACATATCTATTTTATTATTATTTTAATAAAAATGCAAGTCTTTTTAAAAAAAGAGAAAAATTAGTGGAGAACAAAACGAAACATACTTAAATTTGCAGTATGTTATTTCAAAGCATATTTTTTATTATATATCTATTATAGTTTGTCATGTGTTTCGTAAATTTGTTCTCGCGCGAAATTTTCGTCAAGAAAATTTCTGTGCAACTATAGCGCGAAGTGCTATTTATATAATAGAAAAGGATAACTTTACTATTATATAAATACAAAAATAGCAAGTAGCTACAAAACTGTACCTCTTGCTATTTTATATCTAAAATTAAGCTAAGATATCAGCAACAACACCTGAACCTACTGTTCTACCACCTTCACGAATAGCAAATCTTAATCCTTTTTCGATAGCGATAGGAGTGATCAATTCAATTGTCATTGATACGTTATCTCCTGGCATAACCATTTCTGTTCCTGCAGGTAATTCAATAACACCTGTAACGTCTGTTGTTCTGA
>Ga0326511_10001643_pt1 | contig 18434 bp, 16 predicted proteins | sample 0_2496_0518_D_FD_203701 | JGI IMG/M metagenome (GOLD analysis project Ga0326511, IMG submission 203701) | Bovine rumen microbial communities from UC Davis, California, United States - 0_2496_0518 | ecosystem: Host-associated > Mammals > Digestive system > Stomach > Rumen | place: USA... | reverse complement strand
AGATGGTGAAGAACCAGCTCCTATTGATTACGATGAGATTAAGTATATCTGGCACAAGATTACTCTTGCTAAAGATATGCCTGAAGGCTCTGAAGAAAATGCATATCTCTATGATACAGAATATGCAACAGAGGATGACATTGAGCGCCCACAGGGAATCTTAACATTCAATGATGGTCTTACTGATAAGATTCCTTTTGGTTTTAAGAAAACTGGAAACTACTATCTTGAACTTCAGATTACATTAAATGGTGCAACACGTATCATTAACTATGGACAGAAGGAAGATACACCAAACGGTGGAATAGTAATTGGTATTACTAGCGGAAACTAAAGGAGGTATAAGAGATGATTACAACTCCTGAAGAATATTTTAAATATCTTTGAGGTATTGAAGCTCAGGAGCCTCTTTTAGACGATGAAGGTAACGTACAATATGATGAGAATGGGGAGGTTATTATGACGGGTGTTAATCCTAATAATAACCGCCCTATCCTTTCTATCATTCTACCTTCTGATGAAAGAACTTTTGACGTCGATTTAGACAGCAGAGAGATTTCAGTACCTACCTTTTTAAGTGTTCAAAAAGATCATCGCGCAGAAACAGTATATTTCTTAGTCGATAGATTTTATGAATATAAAGATTTAGCAACAACATCTTGTGTTATTGAATATATCAATGCAAAAGGAGAAGGTGGATTTTACGTTGTTCCTTTCTATGATATTTCAACATATAAACATTACATGGATGATAATGATGTCCTCCATCAAGATAAGATGTTGATTCCTTGGTGCATTGAAGGTGATGTTACCAAGGCCCCAGGCGCAGTACAATTTGCGATAAGATTCTATGAATTAGACGCAACAGGAACAGAATTTATCTATAACCTTAGAACAAATACCGCTAGTGCGCAAGTTCTTGAGGGAATGGATGAAAGTATTCTTGATAAAAGTATTGACCCAGAATTATCTCCTAATTTAATTCACCAATTAAATGATAAATACGATAATATCGTAACAACCATTTATTGGACTGATTTGCCTGGTTTGCATTAAAAACTAATAGAGCCGAAAGGCTCTATTTTTTTTTGGCCAGGTATTATTAAATTTCATTTTATAGCTTTTATTTCTCTTAGAGAAAGAAATTTTGTTATGCTCTATATGTAAGCATAACTTTTTTTATATTAAGGAGAAAGGAGCAAGTATGGCAGATACTAATGTTTTAATAAAATTAAAATATGGTGCGATATCTACTTTAGCGCAAAAAGAAGAGCTAACAGATATGCCTCTTGTTGCGCCAGATAGGGGTACTGTATATTTTGCTGTCGATACTACCAATCATAAAGGTAAGATAGTTTTTGATGCTCCTGTTGGTGCTAGTGGTACAGAAAGAATCGTAATGAGTACCGATGCTGAATACGCAGAAAGGGCTGGTTATGCAACCAACGCAGGAAATGCATCAACCGCCGATTTAGCGAATGAACTTATTGGCGCAAATATTGATGGCATATTCTTTAACGGTGTAAATGCTATTACGCATTATTCTTCTTGTGCTACAGCTGGAAATGTTGCAGAGAAAGTTATTAGTTGCGGAAATTATAGACTAGTAACAGGCTCTAGAATTGCTGTTAAATTTGGATTTGAAAATAGCGCCAACAACATGTCGTTAAATGTTAATAGCACAGGAGCGAAACCTGTTTATTATAATGGCGCGCAAATTGAAGCAAATAAAATATTGGCTAATAAAGTCTATGATTTTATATATGATGGAAATGTATATAATTTAGTAGGAGATTTAGATACTAATACTACCTATCCTGTTGCGGAGACAGGCGTTACTGGATTATTATCTGGAGATCTTTATACTAAATTACAAGGTATAGATTTTGACGCCACTTATCTTACATTGCAAGGAACTTCTCCTATTTCAGTAAGTGATTCAGTAGGAGACGTTACAATTAGCCATGATGATACTGATGTAAGTGCAGGTAATTACGGAGATACTGAGGCGCAAACACCGGGATTCGGAGGCACTTTTAAAGTTCCTAGTTACACAGTAAATAGTATGGGTCACTTAACTCAAAGTGGAGAACATACTGTTACAATTCCAAATAATTTAGTTTCTATTTCTACTCCTGGTTTATTTGGAATCACAGATTATAGTAATTTCTTGGAAGGTATTACTATTGCTGGACATAATTTACAGTTGGGTGATGTTGAATGAACTGCAGCTGAAGTTAGACAAGCATTAGGACTCTCTAATGCTCTTCATTTTATTGGTAAAGCTACTGCGACTATTTCAGATGGTAGTACCACTGATCCAGGTATTGCTGGATATACTACAAAACAAGCTGGTGATGTAGTTATAGATGCAGATACTTCATATGAATTTGTATGAACAAATGAAGGCAAGTGGGAAAGATTAGGTCCAGATGGAAGTTATTCTTTATCCACTCATGGTCATGGTAATATTACTAATGAAGGTGGCTTACTTGGTGGAATTATTGGTTCTTCTGTTGTTATAGATTCAAATGGTTTAATTAATTATAGAGATTTAACTGTTCTTGATCCAGATCCAGATGGAACTAATTCTATTACATTTATTGCGCAAATTGAACAAAACGCAGATGGACAAATTGTTCCTATTAAAAAGATTGTTCGAGATGCATCTACTTTAGTAAGTGGCGTTGTTAATACAACTGCACAGAGTTTCGCAGGACATAAAACATTCGCTACTAATTTATCTGTTATTAATGATGCTAGTAATGAATCTACAACAGATTCCTTGGTATATTTCCAAGTTCATAATTCAAATGATTGAGGTTTAACTATCTCCAAAGGCGGAAATAATAAAGGCTTACTCATTGATGGTGTGGGTAGTAAATTATTACAGGTCGGCACGGATGAATTACTTGTTGTCAATTCTTCTGGTCTTACTGTTGGTACCGCTACTAAGAATGTTAATTCTACATTTGCAGGTGATATAAATCCAGTAGCTGATCAAGCCTTTAGTTTAGGCTCTTCTGGATTAAGATGAACCAACTTATATGTAGGTACTAGTGATACCTATGGTTCTGCAACTAAACCTATTTACTGAAAAGATGGTGTTCCAACAGCAACTTCTTATTCACTTGCCGCAACCGTAAATGCTGGTGCGACAAATAGACTTGCCTTCTATAAAAGTGCAAGGGTAGTTGATGATGCTGTTGGCGCAAATTTTGTAACTTCTCAAAATTCAAAAAGTAAAGAAGTTCGTGCTTTACATCTTTGAGGAACAACTGTCGGTAATACAGCAGCCGATTTAATTAGTGGAACTGCTGGTATTATTAGAATGGGCGATGGCGGCCCTCAAATTACTTTTAGTGCCTCTGAATCTGGCACACAAAATGGCGCACTTATTTTTACAGATAACGATAATGCGGGAAGCGGTGTAAGCTGGCATTTTGTCACTACAGAAGGTGATGATGACTTTGGTGGAAACGCTACTGTTACTGCGCCAAGGTTTAGAGCAAGAAAAAATTTAACCGTTGGTACAAACAATGAACAGACAGCTTATAGTCTTTACGTAGAAAATGAATCTTATCTTCATGGAGATTTAACAGTTGATGGTAATCAAACCATTACTGGAACTTTTGAATCTACCAATGAAACCAATTCTACATCACGCACTACTGGTTCTGCTATCTTTGCAGGCGGTGTAGGCGTTGCAAAAGAATTATGGGCTGGTGGAATTGGTGTTAGCACTAATTCAATGGTAATTGATAAAGGTAAGGTATATTCAAACCTTACTGGCACAAATGTAGCTCCGCCTATTAAAACAACTTCTTTATATGCTGATGGTATTGCTATAATTAGTCCTTCAGTTAGAGATGCAGGATGAATGAGAGTTACTGGTACTACTGAAGCAGATACTACTTTAGAAATTGCTACTGGTGATGATGGCGGTGCTGGAGAACAAATTGTCGTTAGACAGTATAATACTTCAAATGAAGTTGCTAGAGAAGTTAAATTATTAGATACAAATGGTCAGAGTGTAATGCGCGATGTATTACCAACTACGACTAATGTTAATACTTTAGGTTCTTCTACAAAGAGATGGAAGAATGTTTATATTGGTACGCAAGATACTTATGGAACCACTGATACTCCTATCTATTGGAATGCAGGCGTACCTACTCCAATAGATCCAAGCGCAATGTTTAGCAGTCTTACTTCTACTGGTAATACTCTTACCGCAGTTATTGCAAATCAAGATAGAAGTGTTAATATAATTAATAGTGTTTCTAACACATATAAAAATGGTGTTACTGGATCTGCTAAAATTACTACAACTGTCAATGGAGTAACAGGAGCTGCCATAAGTATTCCTATTAACTCTAAGAGTGTTGCAGGTTTAGTTCCCGCTGGAGGAACAAGTCATGCAAACATGGCTTGGCGTACCGATATGAATGGTGTTCCAAGCTGGATGCCAGACGAACTCGCTGCACCTATCTTTGAAGATATTACATTGAATGCAGCAGATTGGTCTGGTAATCAATATACAGTTTTCTCTAATAATGTAACGGCTGATTCAATTCAGATTGTATCTTTGCCTAATTATACATTAGCATCAAGTGATGAAATGGATGCGCTTGGAGCTGCTAAATTAGTAGATGGCGGTCAAGCGGCTGGTTATTTTACTTTAATCGCTCTTGGTGATGTTCCAACAATCAATATTGATATTAGAGTATGTTATTATCTTAGTACAGATACTAATGTTGTTTCAATTCAAACTGCGGCTCAAAGCGCAAATATTGCTACACAAGCTGCGGCACAAGCATTGGCTAGTGCGAAAATGCAAGTGAAGAAAATTAGTATCGGAGCAAGTGATTTAGGAGCAGATTCTACTAATACTACTTATCCATATAAATATGTTCTTCCTTGATCTGGTGTTAGAGCCGATGATTGAGTAGATGGTTCTGGTGTAAGCAATATGGATTGAGCGGTTGAAAGTGGTGCTAATAAGATTATATTACATTTTGCTAAAAATTTAACCGCAAGTACAGCGATTAATATTTATTGAGCTGCTTGTGATGTAGCATAATATAGTATAAGGGTAAGTTAAATTAACTTACCCTTTTTTATTTTTATATATATTGATATAAGAAGGAGGATAAAAATAATATGGCTTTAAATGAAAAATCTTCAAATCCTTTATTAGGTCGTATTGAGTTAATTGAAGAGAGTTATCTTCCTTTAACAGGTGGAACATTAACTGGTGCAGTAACTAGCACATCTAGTTTAGCTCTTGGAAATTCTTTAACATTCAATGGAGTTTATAATGCTATTAGATATGTAGGAACTAGCAGTACAAATAGCATGATTAGATTTCTTGATAATGCTTCTAATGGTTATGGAACTGGAGTTTCTATTGGTGGCGGTGGCGCTACTATAATAGGTGGTGGTGAAAGCGCCTTAAATATGGAAAGTGCTTTATCGGCTAATGATCAAGAATCTTTATTTTTATGTAATGATAGTAGTATAGATTTTTATACAAATTGTCAAGATGGCGCTAGTTCCGCGATGCATACATATATTGATAATGCAGGAACTTTTAGCGGTGGCGCAAAAAGATTAGCTATTCTTGGATCAATTAGTGGCAGTACTCATGCAGTAGCATTACAAAGTTGATTTAACAGTTATAAAGCAACAACTCCTAGAAATCAATTAATAAATTTTTATTCTTCTGCCTATGGAAATGGTTCAGTTGCTTCTGGATATTTTTTAACAGGATATGATTCTAATCCTTATGGCGGTTTCTTCGTATGCCATTATACAAATGCACGATATGTAGGAATTTCCAATGGAACTTATACTCAATATGAATTAACAAAATCTGCATCATCTTCAAGAAAAGTTAAAGAAAATATTTCCTTAATGACAGATGAACAAGCTAATAATTTATTAAATTTAAGTGTAATAAATTTTGATTATAAACCAAATATTGAAAATGGAAAGAAAAATCAAAAAGGAATTATTATTGAAGAATTAATTGATACAATGCCAGAATGTATCGTAAATTTAGATGATTATAATGGAAATAATTCAGAAATTCTTCAGGTAGATTATACAAAATTTGTACCATATTTAATAAAGATGGTACAGATACAACAAAAACAAATAGATTTTTTAAATAAGGAGTGATAATATGCCAACAATCTTAGCTTTTGGCGGAGGTGGTGGCGGCATGAAATTTATTCGTGCAGCGGCCACTGGTTCAGGCACAACTATCCAGCCATCTGGATACACTGCAGCAAAATATAAAGATGGTAGTTGAGCCTGGTATAATACAGGAAATAATTTATTATATTTTTATACAGGCAGTCAATGAAGAGCTGTCAACACTTATCAGTAAAATAATTAAAGGGAACGCTTATTGCGTTCCCTTATTTTTTTTGTTATAATTTCTTAAAGGAGATTGTCCAAATGAATAAAGAAATTTTAGATTACAAATATAAAGAAAGAACTCCAACAGAAACAGTTCAGATTATAAAAGATTTTTTTGAGAAAAAAGGTTTTACTCTCGATTTAGAGCATGAAGGTGCTTCAGAGGCTGGAACATATAGTTGCCATATTAAATTATTTTTTGAAGGTGATTTTATCATGTTTTCTAATGGAAAGGGTGTTACCAGAGATTTGGCTTTAGCTAGTGGATATGCAGAAATGTATGAACGTTTTTGTAATGGTATGAAACCTTTTACTCAGAAAAATTTCTATCATAAGGTTAAAGAAGTTTGTGAAAAAACTTTTGGATATAAAATTCATCCTCAAGAAAAACAATTAACTTATGAACAAGCCGTATTAGAAGAAAATAATGTTAATAATTATTACTCTGTAGTAAGTAATTATAATGAAAAAGTTAAAGAAAGAATTGTTAGAACATTAACAAATGATGAATTTATTGGATTACCTTATAAAAATGTTTTAACTAATGACATAAAGTATATTGATCCACAGTTAGTTTTAAGATTTGATAATAGTACAGGTATGTGCGCAGGTAATACCTACGAAGAAGCCTTTAATGAGGGATTTTCTGAGATATTGGAACGATATTGTTATATTGATTTATTTGGTTCAGAAGGATTAGAAAAATATCATGTTGTAGATTTAACCAAAATAGAAAATGAGGTATTGCGCGAAAAGGTAGAAAATATCAAAAAAGCGGGATATGATTTTTATTTAGTAGATATGTCTTATGAATATGGATTACCTGTTGTTATGGGACTTTTGGTTAATGTTAGAGATCATTTTTGTAGAATTAATTTTGGTAGTTTTCCTATTTTTGAAGTTGCAGCAATGCGCACAATAACAGAAGCATATCAAAATGTATATTCTTTTAAAAAGTATGAAGATTTAATTCAAGTTCCCGCAGAGAAAAATTTTAATCTTAGTACATTTTTAAAAGAAAATGGTACTGGATTATCTGCTGCTGCTTTTGCACCAGCCCACTTTTTTACTAGAATTGAACAAATTGATTCTTATAATAAAAATTTTTATATGGATATTAATTCTACTCCTAAAGAAATTTATGAATATTATATGCATTTTATTGCAGAAAATGATTTAAATGTTTGGGTAATTGATAATAGTTTAATGAAAGAAGTATTCTCTTTGCATGTATATGTAGATAATCTTTCTTATAGTTATCCAATGGATTATTTAGTTGAATATAATGATATTAATTATAGATACCTATTTGATCAAATGGAAATTATGAAGAAATATGAATATATGATGTATAATATCTCTCCAAATTTTCAAGATATAGATCATTTTGATGTAGAAATTTTATTAGCAAAAGATATAGGCACAAGTTTAGTTACATTATTAATGTATTCTCAAACAATCTATCCTTATTTTATTGATTTTGATCCATTTATAAGAATTATTTTAGATATGGATGAATTAAATTCTGGCACAATAGTACGAAAATATTGTTGGACTTTCCTTTTTCCTTATTGTAAAAGATATTATACAATTAGAAGGTATGTAGATTCTAATTATTCTTATGAAGAAATGTTACCAATTATGGAAAAATTAGGTATTAAGAATTTTTCTAAAGAGGAATATGAACATGCCGCAGATTTGAATTATTTATTGCGAAAAATTTTAATTGAACCATGTTGGAATTATTATCATTCAGATAGATATGAAAAATTTTGCTTAGCATCAATAGAAAAAATATAAAAAAAATGGAGAATTAGTCTTTAACCAAATCCCCTAGGATTGTAACTAATTCTCCATCTTTTATCATGTGTTTTATCCATATCTCATAAGAGAGCGGACGCATTTCATCAAGACGACGTGAATACTCAATTAATTCTTCATCAGTAAATTCTTCTAAATACATTAAAATAAGACTTCGTATTTTTACTTCATCTTTTGGAATGCCAAAAAAGTAATTAATTGTTTCTTTTACAAACTCTTTTTGTTGATGACTAAGGCTCATTTTTATTCACCTCTTTTATAAATTTTAATAAAAAATCTTTTCCATTTAAAGCTAAAATTGATAAAAATACACAATAGGCACTAGTTCCAGTTATTCCTATATCCTGTTCATTTACATTTGTAGCTCAATGAAGAGTATAATTTGCAGAAAATATATTCGATATACATCATGGATATTGATACTCTTCATCTACTGCTGCAATAACAATATTATTATTTGCTAATTTTATTCATTTTTTTATATCTACTTTTTCAAAAGCAATTGGAACGCAAATAATAGAATTTTTTATATTAAAATCAATATTAGCTTCATCCATAAAAGTAATTTTTATATTATTTTTTAAATAAGGATAAAATTCATTTTTAAACAAATTTAAAATTATCTCTTTATGAAAATTATCTTTATCTATTAAAATAATTTGTTGATTAAAATTATCTAAGGGGATGAGTTTTTGGAATAATTTATCTGTTGCTAAAAAAGATTCTGATGTTGTTAGCATTAGCCGTTAATTTCAATATCACTATTTGTACTTTCAGAAGTCTCTGGTTTAACATTAGAGCCTAAAATATTACTAATAGCAATAATTTGATCATCAGTTAAAAGACCTCTATCAATGTATGTTAATGTCATTTGACGAGCATTAGTTTCATCAATTTGCGCAAAATAACACAAAGATTCAAAAATAAACTGTAAAGCAACTTGACTCATATTATTTTCCCTCCATTATTTGATCGCAGTAAGAACAATGTCAGCATTCTCCTTTGCAATTTCTTCTATATAAAAGTCATTTTTGAGGATACTTTATTTGTTCCTCTGGATTTAAATAAATACAAGAACCAGAAATACAATCTAATAAATATGTTGGATTAGTTCTTGTTGCATAATATTTTAAAATTTTAGATATTTTTTCTGTAGGTAAAGTTCTATCTTCTAGCTTAAATCCATTAAAATATTGATTATAATAATCTAATTCTTCTGGTAAAATAAATGGTCCTTTTAATCAATTATGAGTAAATTGATCGGTTAAAAGATTAAAAGTTTCTCTTATTTCAAAAGTATCATTTTCTTTTCAAGAAGAATTATTTGAACAATATGCGTTTTGATGCCAATAATATAATGGACAATTTATCCTACAAATACTATTTACAATTGTTGAATACTTTATTGAAGTTTGAGATGTTAAAATTTTTAACATATCTTCATTTCTATTTAAGTCTTGTGGCAAACATATTTCTTGAATATACCCAAGCTTTTCTATTTCTTTTATTTTATTTAAATCTTTAATACCAGATAAAATACTTAATCGAATTTTTAAATTAGGAAAATTTATATATATTCAATGTGCTAAAATTGGATCAGCTACGACTACGCCAAAAAGTCCAAAAGAACATAGTTTTTTTATATTTTGGCGTAAAATTGTAAGATTATAATTAGAATAATCTATCTTTGAAGAATTTAAAACGACCATTGGTTTAATGTCATATTGATTCATTGTTTGACATAGATAAGATATTATTTCATTATATTTTTCAATATTTGGATAATCGTTTTGTCTAGCACTAGGAAATATATCTGGATGTAGTGGAAAATATATTTCAGAAATATATTTAGAGTATTTTTTATATAAATCTAAAACTTTTAAATCTAAATTAAAGGGGACTTGTAATTTTTTCATTCTTTAAACTCCATTTTATGACTGGCATGAATAGAAAAAATTATTTTATTATTTATTAGAGTTTCTTCTCTAAGATGCTTTTTTAAAACTTTTAAGCATCCATCATAGAAAGTTTTATTATAAGCACATTGAGCGAAATCTTTATGATATTCTTTTCCTATAAATCCAGTAAAAGGACATTTTCCTCTACATGTTATGACATATTTACAATGCTTACAATCTTCTAATTGTTGCTGACGGGTGTTTCTTAAAATATTGCGAAATTCCGATTGTTCAATTTTTTGTTTAAGATTTTCTTTATCAGTAAATACATTTGCCATACATGTTTCATCGCTTCAAGGTTTTCCGCATGAATAAACGCCGCCATCTGGATGAATTCCATATCAATGTCCAACGCAATTTTTTCCTTCACAAAAGAACAATTCTTTTCCTTCGATATAAGAAAGTATTTCATCAAAAGGTCTGTCTAAATCATCTGTTTCTGTAATGCATATATAATCAAATAATTCAACCATTCTTTTGGCTAATTCAATATGGTCTTCAATCGTTAATCCAATTCCAAAAGCTGTATTAAAAATTAAATTAAACTCATTATCTCGCGCAAATTGATAAGATTCAATAATTCTCTTACTATTCTCTGGAGTCATTGTAAAAATAGCATTTACAACAACTCCTTTTTCTTTTCCTCGTCGCATTAATTCAAAGAAATTTCTTGAACCTCTAGATATATTATTATCAATGCCATCCCAAGAACTTCCTATGTTTATTTGCAATTTTTTAAAATAATCTAATCAAGCATCATTTATTAATGTTCCATTTGATTGAAAAGCTCAATTAATAGGTTTATCGGAAAAATGTTGTGTTACATTTTTAAAATAATCAAGTCCTAAAATTGAAGGTTCTCCTCCATGTCAAATAATTTCTCAAGACTCATTTGGATCAATAGCAATTATATTTTCAAGTGCTTCAATAGCTTGTTCTTGGGTCATTTCTAAAGGATGTTCTGCATCTCGATTGTTTTTTTCATAACAATAAGTGCATTTTAAATTACATCTATATGTTGGCTTAAATATTACTGTATTTGACATAATCTTTTTGTAGTTCCTCCTTTAAGTATGCTGGCATATATAATTGCTGAATTAAATATTGTTTTAAAGTAGGATTTAATTTAACAAATTCTTTTGGTGTTAAATTTCCTAATTTATCATAAATATATGGGACAATAGCTTTTCAAAATTTACATTGTGCAGAATATGGCTTTAATCCTTTTGATTCTTTTAAAGAACAATTCAAACAGCCTTGACCACAAACAGGAAGATAATCACAGTTTAAACATTGATTTTGTATTTGAGTTTGTTTTAATTGTTGTAATTTTAAGCTTTTATCTCCATTAAAGAAATCTTTAATTGAATTAAGCTCATCTATATTGCAAACATGCATTTCTTCAATACTTGTGTCATCACATCTATATAATTCACCATCTGCGTTAATACAAATACGATTTGAATATAAGCAATTATCTAAATTGCATATCTCAGCAGAACGATTTAATGCTCGACGTATATAAGCGAGAGCAGATCGTTCTGGAACTCTTGGATTATTATTATATATAAAAAATTCTAAATATTTTTTATACTCTTGGATAAATTCATCTATATCTAAGAATTTTTCTAATGGATTATTAGTAGTACCAAATACTGCATTAAAACTAAAAGGAACTCCATTATCAGAAGCCTTTTTAGAATCTGCAATTAAATTTTTAACATTTTGTTTAGTAATTACAGATATTATAAAATAAAAATTAGATAATTTTTCTTGAGATAATTCATATCCTCTACATTGCTGCCCACTTCAATCATAACTGGTTCCAATAGGAACATTATATTTATCTAAAAGATATTTTCATTCATCATCTAAAAGAGTTCCATTACTTTGTGCATTAAAAATTAATTCTATATCTTCTTTAATAGCATATTTATACATTTCTAAACAAACATCATCAAATCATTGTTTATCTACTGTTAAGAACTCTCCTCCATGTCAAGTTCATTCGATTTTTGAGTAACCTTCTTCATTTAATAATCTAAGTAATCTTAAAATGCGCTCTTTTGATAAAACCATTCTTGGTTTTTGCTGATTTTTTTTATCAAAACAATAAATACAGTTTTGATTACAAAAATTTGTTACTTTACAAATAACTTCACAATTATTATAACAATGATGATCGTTTCAATCTCCTTGGAATGTTTTTTCTGAATCCTTTTTTTCCAAAAGAACTTGTAGATATTCGTTTTTTAATAAAGAGTAATAATTTTGAATTCCTTCTTCTGTAGTTTCATCAATAACTTGATTAAAATCAATGTTTGGAAGATAATTATCAAAATTTATATAATCACTATATTTCATTGAAACCTCCTATATAATGAATAAAATCATTATCTTGTTTATTTTCTTGTGGAGATTTTAAAATATAAATAGTTAATTTATTTTCAATACAATATTGAATTATCACATTAATATATTGTAAGGGATAATCTTTAGAAAGGTCAAAAATAACACCACCATTTATAATATCTATATTATTAATTAAATTTTCAACAGAAGTTTTTGTTATTTTTGTAAAAAGATAATATAAATCAATTCTAGAATCTCAATTATTAGCAATAAATCTTTTTTTAAAAAATTCTGGAATTATTTTATCTTCAAAAGATAAAGCTATCTTGCATTCTTCTGTTTTGTCGAAAACATGACGAATATTTTTATAAATATCTTTATCATATTGAAAAATTTTCATAATTAATCTCCTGTTCCTAAATATGTAAGTAAATCTTGAATATCAATAATTTTTTGATTTTCAATAAATTCATCTACTCCTCCACCAGTAGAATAATTTGGATTACTTCCTGTTCTTAAATTATAAGCTGTTGATGTTCCTTGGCGCATTTGAAGAATATCTTCCCACGTAATAATGGTAAAATTAGAAACTACTGGACTATTTGTAAAAGTAACAGTAGTTTGACCCATTGCAGTGAGAACTTTATTTACTTCTCCTTGTACCTGATCTTCATTTGGTTTGGTATAATAATCAGTATTTCAAGTAGGAGCTGTATAGTGATAAATTCTAATTGGAGAAGAGACTGCGGCATAAGTGGTTTCATATGCGGTTGTGTCTTGTCTAACATTGCTATAACCAGTACCATTATTTGATGCAGTAACCGCATTGGTAGCATGATTTTCAATATGATGATAAGTCCATCCATTTCCTGAAGGAATAGCGCTTCAACTACCATTATCATAAACAGTGACACCTACTTTATACCAACCAGCAGTTAATGAAGTAGCTACTCATGTATAAGAAGTTGAAGTTTGTTCTGATAATAAGGTCCAATTTCCATAAGTACCGTTTTGGGTAGCACAATATTGATAATATATACGAAATTTTGTGGCTGTGCTAGTATTATCATCAGAATATATTAATGATGTTAATATAATTTTTATAGATTTGCTGTTATAATATCTAGAATTTGCAAATGTTGAACCAGATACTTGAGGTGCTTTATTGGTAGTGTTTGTTGGAGTTCTTCCAGTTTCTACTGTTGTATTAACTGCCGCAGTGTTGGTGTGATTATTATATCCAGTATTTCTATGGTTACTATATCCACTATTTGTATGGTTATTATATCCGCTTTTAGTATATCCACCATTGTTTGTGTGGTTGTCATAACCTCTGTCGTTATGATTTGCGTATCATCCATTATTCATAGTTCATCCAGAACTTCTTCTATCGGTATGATTGTCACTACCACTATTTCTATGGTTGCTATAATTTCTATGGTTATTATAACCAGTATTTCTATGGTTATTAGCACCAGACTGAGAATAATTATTATAACCTGATTGACGATATGCAGAATTTGTATGTCTATAATTTATTCTATATCCATTGGTATGAACCGCTTTTTGATGAGATTTAATCATTTTCTTTCTCCTTTCTATATCCAAGACAGGCGCAATAAAGTCCCGTTCGAGCATGTCTTGGACAAGATAAGCATTCTTTTTGAGGCGGAGTTTTTCTTAGAGAATCTTCTTCCGCATGAAGTAAATCTAATATTTCATCAAAAGTTTCAAACTCTGATAAAGCATGTTTGAATTTGTTGCATCCAAAGCAACCAATAATATCTAATTCTGGCGTAACATCTAAGGCAGAACCATCACAAGCAAAACTTCCAAAAAATGATGGGTCTATTTTCATAGCAAATGTAATGAAATCGTCGTCATATGCGCAAATAGGCGGATTATTACAATCGCAAGAAAATGTTACGTTATATTTGGTTGCCCAAGTCAGCATTTCTTTTAATATAGGTTGAAATTCATGAAAATACTGTTTAAAATTAAAATCTTTAGATAACTTCATATTTGGTACAGTAATTGACCATCTAATATCAGAAATATTATATTTTGCAATAATATCTTCCCAAAAGCTCATATCTTGATGCGGATCAAAAATATTAATACTAATACGACTTACAGCATTTGGAATGCATAAAGAAAGATAGTCTAAATTACGTTCTATCGTAGGAAGAAATTGCGGATTATTGTTAATATTTGGTAAAAATTCAATAAAAATTTCATCACTATATTCCACAATTTTTTGAGCAAATTCAAAAGGAAATGAAAAATTAGAAAAAACTAACACGGAAGAAAAACAATCATAAGAAATTATAATATCTAATAAATCAAAAAATTGTGGATGTAATGATGGCTCTCCTCCAATAAGTCTAACATTTTTTTCATTATTTTGCTTTAAAAAATCTAAATATATTTTAAAGTTATCTAAATTTATATTTTTTACTGTATTTGTTTTCATTTCTGTTTGCGCGAAGCAATAAGGACAATGAAAATTGCAATAAGTATTTATCATTAAGTTCATAGTCTATACCTCAATATAATTCTATCAAAAAAAAACACTCTTGTCAAGACCTATTATGTTTAAAAAAAGGTCTAAAATAATTAATATTAAACGGCCAATTTATGTTAAAAGCCTTTTTGACTCTTTAAAATACAAGAGAGAGAAAGGAGAAGAAATATGTTAAATTTATGCTTACCTATGAAGGTGATTAACATTACTCAACATTCTGGTAGTAATTTCAGTCATCCAAATGGCGCACTCGATTTAGCAGGTTCTGATGCTGGAGTAGATTTTGCTTTTGCTCTTGGCAATTACTGAAAATGTATTGCAGGACCTTGAGGAAGTAATACGTATTTCTTCACCGCATCTGACGCAAAAGGTAATCCAGTTACTGTTCATTGCGCGGATGGAGTGAATAGAATTGTTACCGTAGCTATGACTCATAGTAATTTAAGGTATAATAAACCTATTATTGGTAAAGTTTATTCTGATGGTGAAGCAATGTATGAAGAAGGTACTGCGGGTCAGGCAACAGGTAATCATATTCATTTTGAAGTAGCAGAAGGCTTGCATTATAACAAAACAAAAGATGCTAACTTGGGTGTATATCGTATGCCAAATGAATTAAAACCAGAAGATGTTTGCTTTATCTGCGATAGTTTCTCTAGGGTTAAGGACATGGGTGGTGTAACAATGAAACACTGTGATACACCTTATTATAAAACTCAAGATACTAAACCAGTATTAGGAACATTACGCGGTATTGATATTAGTAACTGACAGGCCAGCATGGATGTAGCTGCGGTCAGTGCTGATTTCGTAATCCTCAAAGCTAGCGAAGGCGTAGATTGGAAGGACCCTGCGTTTGATACATTACTTGAAAAAGTAAAGAAGACTGACAAGTTAGTTGGTTTTTATCATTTCGCACGTCCAACCGCAAACAATACTCCAGAAGCTGAAGCTGAAAGTTTCTTGAAGTTCATTACTCCTTCTGGATTGATTGGCAAGGCTATTCTAGCTTTAGACTGGGAAGCTGAAAACAAACAAAATGTTGCATATGCCAAGGCATGGCTTGATTATGTTTATAATAAAACTGGCGTTAAGCCTTGGATTTATATGAGTGAATCTGTCACTAAGAATTATGATTGGAGTTCTGTCGCAAATGCTGGTTATCCTCTTTGGGTAGCTAAGTATAGAGATAAGTCTCAAGATTATAATTATGATATGACCAATGCGGGAACAGCACCACAAGTTAATTATTGGAATAATTATATTATGTGGCAATGGACTGGTGTTGGTAGATTAGATAGTTATAATGGAGATATTGACTGTAATTTATTCTACGGAACTGCTGATACTTGAAGAAGTTTGGCTGCGGTTAAAGACACAGTTCCAGTAGAAGATGAATTAATACAATATACTGACCTTGAGCTTGCACACATGGTTCTTGAGAATAAATTTGGTACAGGCGAAGCTCGTAAGCAAGCACTTGGTGCAAGATATGCGGCAGTACAAACTATTGTTAATCAGCTTGTAAAAGAAATGCAGGAAGAGAAAGAACAAGTTTCTCACGCAGAGGAGTTTATTAACTATGAAGGAGCAAAAGTATTCATTGTTAGAATTCCAAAAGACGAGAATGTTAGAGGATCTGTTGATGGAAATAAGTTTGGTCGTCCTTATGACAAGACTATACCTGCAGGATTCTCAGACAGAAATTTAGAAGCAAGTGGCTATACTGAACTTGTCGCACAGAACGGCTCTACATTTTACTCTTGGAATGGCGCGACTTATGCGGAAGGTGTAGAAATTTCTAAAGGAAATAATAATCAAGATTTCTATATGGACGCAGTTTCTAAGTTTAATTCAGTAATGGCTGTTGGTTTCCCTTATAGTGGCGGGATTGAATTCGCTCCACAGTATGAAATTCTAGCGAACGCATCTAAATATTATGGTGCTGTTACTGGAATTTTTGGTATAATTTATAACGGTGAAAAAAATTTCATGGGAAGTGAAATTAACCGTAATAATGGATTCTACGTAAAGAGTGGTCGTTCTATTTTAGCAGAAGATAAAGATAATTATTATTCCATTTGCTTCGCCGGTGGCACAGGTTCTACTGGATTGACTGGCGAAGAACTTTATGGATTATGTAAGAGTATTTCTCCTGAAATGATTAATGCTATCTGCTTTGATGGTGGTGGCAGTGTATTCCAGAGAGTAAAGGGTGAGTATAAGATTAATACAACCCGTGCGGTTAAGAATGGTATCTTATTATTCACCAAAGACAGCGATAGTCCAGTGGTTAATAAACCCGGCCCTCTTGATCAATATAATCTTGAAGAACTTGCGGATATGGTACTTGCAGGTAAATTTGGTTCTGGAGAGGTTCGTAAAAAAGCACTTGGAGATAAATATATTGCAGTTCAAACTATTGTAAATAGAAGAATCTTCGATAAATATTTAAAGGTTGGTAGTAAGATTCGTATTAAGAATAATGCTAAAGATTTAGACAAAGATATTGTTTATAATAGCAAGGTTTATAGAACTGTTTATATTGTTAAAGAAATCTCTGATGATAGAGTTGTATTTGGAACTGATTTTGTAATCATTGGCGCAATTTCTAAAGATAATATTATAATGGAATAAAAAATGATACAAATAAAGGCTAATAATGCATTAATAGGGCGTATAGATATATTAGAATCTAATTTAGCCACATTAAATTCCAATTTAACAACTTTAAATTCTGATTTTACTTCCTTAAATAATTTTATTGGGACTAGAACTCTTACCACCTCAGCCCAGACTTTAGGGGGAGGAGTAAATGAACTAAATGCTAAGTTTGCTAACTATTTACTTTTAAATGATTTTTATAATTTACCTTATTGTCATGTAGATTATACAACATCTACTCCTAGTGCCACTACTTTTGCTCAAGGTTCTACTGTAATTTGAAATAACAAAATCTATGATACTCATAATGCTTATTCAACGAGTACTGGTAAATTCACTTGTCCAATGGCTGGTATTTATTTTGTTGCTGTAAGTTATTATTCATCAACCCCGACAGCTAATACTGCGAGACCTAGAATTTGGCATACAAATTCCAGTGGTTCTGCATATGCAGATGGTGGGGTTCAATTGCAGGGTGAAAGTGCAGTTTCCTTGTCAGGCATGTTTTATTGCCATCAAGGAGATTTATTGTATTTTGGTCCGCAGGGTGGATCAACAAACTACAATATAACTTTTTATACAGGACGTTATCACAATTCTATGACTATTTGTTGCATAAGAAAAATAGTTTAAATATATGGGAGGAAAAGGATATGATTAATAATTTCACATCATTAGCGGTTGTTGCT
>Ga0326511_10001642_pt1 | contig 18438 bp, 12 predicted proteins | sample 0_2496_0518_D_FD_203701 | JGI IMG/M metagenome (GOLD analysis project Ga0326511, IMG submission 203701) | Bovine rumen microbial communities from UC Davis, California, United States - 0_2496_0518 | ecosystem: Host-associated > Mammals > Digestive system > Stomach > Rumen | place: USA... | reverse complement strand
TTTATAAAAAATTTTCAGGAAAACTTGTTAGCCATTTTGATTATATTTTTTAACATATTTAGCTGGTATTGAATTAGTAACATATACTGCTTCTAATTTAGTTGGATCTTGATAAATTGGATATCCCTTTGGTAATTTTACCAGGTAAACAGTTATATCCTTTGGGTCACAATGATGTTCAGAAGCAACCATATCAACTAATTCTTTCGGGTCTCCAGCTAATGCTGTAGGACATAGATATATTCTACCTTCTTTATAGATATCGAACTCATTATCTACTGGTCTAGCTTTTATTTTTAAACCAGTTTTATCAAGGAAGTTTTTATCAGAACAATGATAGTATTCTTGTTCTCCAATATCTAATGGAACTTTTTGATTAATTGGTGTTACGTATATCGGGTCAAATTTTAATGGTTCACCTTTATCATTATAGTGAATACTACAATAATATCCAGCATCTTCACATATTTTCTTAAATTCTTCTTCAGAAATTTCTTTAAGAATAGAAGTTCTAATTAAAATTAATTCTTCTGGAGCATATCTATCAGTAGCAATAAATTCTTCTACATCTCTACCTAATGCAAGTGTAAGAAGCTTTTTAAGCTTTCTTTCATTAGCATAAAGGCTTTCATTCATATTACAAAAATCTTTAAATCTCATGTATTATTTATTAGGTAAAATAAAAATGCCGAACCGAAGTTCGACATTTTTAAATCGTTTGTGTACTTAACTAGATTACCATTCGAGCTGTTCAGGAGCATCAGCGAAGAGGCCATTGAACTTGAGCAAGCGGTAGTAGTTTTCAGCACCGAGCATGTTGTGGGCGAAACCATAACGGCTCATGATACCGACTCTCGGAGAGAAGTCGTTAGGATCAATTGCCTGGTTAACAACACCAGTTACATACGGGCAGAAGATAACACCAGCATCATAGAGGCTTGTGCCCTTGAATGCGAGGAGAACTTCACCATTATCGTTAGCGCCGAATTCATCGACAGCGTACTGGTCACAGAAGACCTTAACAACACCGTTCAAAGTACCCATTTCCGGAGTAACAGCAGAGCCGTTAACTTCATGAGCAACCTTTGTGAACCACGGGTTAGCGCACTGAAGAACAGTAGCAACGTCCGGGGAAACAACAGCGATGTTAGCCGGGCCACGACGAGTAGCAGTACGGATATCGTTTACACCCTTCATGATGTGAGTGATAATCATACCGAAACGTTCCTGGGAGTTAGTACCAATGAAACCGTCGTTATCCTTGAGAGTCTGCTTGGACTTGTTGAATACACGCGGAGTGCAGAGGGACTTACAACGACCGATAGTTTCACGGTCCATTTCAGCAGTCATTTCTGCCTGAAGAACGTTAATCATTTCAGTCATCATTTCGATACCCTGCATAGCCTTAATATCAGCTGCAGATTCGAGAGAGAAGCTAGCAGCGAGCTTACGGGTCTTAGCAACGATAGACTGACGGCTAAGCATTAAACCAATTTCCGGCATCTTGCGGCTTACAGACGGGTCATCAGAACCGAAAGTAGGACCGGTGATCTTCCAGCCTTCAGCAGACTGAGTATCAACGCCAGTACCAGCATCCCATTCGCCATCTGTGTTAGCGGTAGAACCGGTGTAACCAGAGAAGCGAGGAACTGCCTTCCATGCAGCTTCAACGAGTTCGTTCGGATTATTGGTCTTATAAATGTAACGGAGTGCGAATGCAAGACCGACAGGACCAGTCAACGGCTGAACACCAACGAGGACGTTAGCGAAGAGCTGTGGGAATACTCTACGAACGAGAGCGAGAGAAATCGGAGCAAATACACCCTTAGCGTCACCACCATGAGGAATACCCTGGTCGAGACCGAGCGGAGCACCAACACCCTGCGTGAAATCTTCAGTCAAGAGTTCAGAACCGAGGTTCTTAGTCTGCTGGTTTTCAAGAAGACGAGCCGTATTATAACGGATCAAATTATCCTTAATGCCAGAAACTGACAGACCACCCGGAGCCTTGCCCCAGCGTTCCATCATACCAGCTTGTGTCTTTGTAATTTTCATTTTCTTTTTTCTCCTATTAAAAATTTTTGAATATTTTTAATTCTTTATAATATATTTATACACGAAAAATTGGATTTTTCGTTTTTTAGCTTAATTTTCCTCAATTAGGCTGGCAGATCCAAGCATCATGCGTTCGCGTGCGCTTAATTCTTTGCGAGCTGGTTTAAATTTTTCAGTTAAGGGTTCGTTTGTACGATCTTCGACATAGCGAGTCTTACGGACCGGACGTTCTCTGTTTTCAAAAAGACGTTCCCTTTCATATCTCATCGAATCAATAGATTCAGTCTGTTCCTGAATCATTTCGATGTAGGCATCAATGTCCTTCTTGGTTTCATTGAGGCTCTTATCCTTAAAGAATTTCTTTACCTTGATTCTCTGTTCAGCAGAAAGATCAGCAACCTTTTCAGAAATCAAAGATTTCTTTCCAGTGCTTTCGACCAATTCAGCAAGGCGCATATTCTCATCGAGCTGTTTCTTTAAAGAAGCCTGAAGTTCAGCGTTTTCAACCTTCATTTCACGAATCTTCTTAGAACCACTCATGTCCATCGGAACATATTCATCTTCGAACAACTGTTTGATACCGTCGATAATCGGAGCATATGTTTCGGAAAGTGCTGTCTTGTGAATCAAAGCCGGACTAATCTTTTCGTTGATATTGTATTCAAGATACTTATCAAGGCCAGTAATAACTTTTTCTTCCAAAGCTTCAAGTTCTTTGCCATACTTTTCTGTGAACTTTTCATCGAAGTATTCAAGGATATACTGTTCTGAAGCTTCTTCAAGTTTCTTCTTGTATGCTTCAACCTTGGCATTAGCTTCTTCACTTAACTTTTCGCAACGTTCAGCGCAGAATTTATTAGCAATGTCTTCGATTTCAGCAGTCTTCTTTTCTACAGCTTCCTTAATCTTCTTCTGACAGAATTCATCAGCTTTCTTGGCAATCACCTTGGCTTCTTCGTCTGCTTTCACCTTAACTTTTTCATCGACTGTCATCTGAATGGCCTTTTTGACCTCATTCAGCTCTTCCGCCGTGAACTTTTGTGAAAGAGTTTCAAGAATTTTATCCATTTTGATTCCTCCAATTTAACTAGATTATTCAGTTCTTATATTTTATTTATAAGTCAAAATTTGATATTTTTGTTGAAATAAAGCCAGGAAGTATATACTTCCCGGCCGAGCTGTAGAAATACATTATTATTTACGTTTATTGCCAATGCGATATCCGTTTTCTCTTAAAATTCGTTTAGATTCAGATACTGCTTGACGTTCTTTTGACCTAATAGAATCAACAATACTGTCAATGCAATCATGAACTGACATCTTATCAATAAAGAAATCTCTACAATAGCTATCAATCAAATGCTGATATTTATCAATCAGAATCTTTCTATCTATTAAAGCCTTGACAACAAGATCTTTAAACTTCTTATATTTGTCTTTTAGGAAAAATCCTTCATCTATCTTATCCATAAATCCCTCATTATGTAATAATGCTATATATGTATTTATAAATAATATAAAGTGAGGAAACAATAATATGAAAAAATTCTCAGATTATGTTACAGAACAATGCACTAATGCATTAAATGAAAATACTTCTCAAATCGGCTTGACTGATGTTTTTGAAGGCTCTTCAGCTATGGGTCCGCACCATCATGAATACTGGATTTTCGATGAAACTGGTTATGGTAGAACAAGCGATGCTATCAATGAACCATCTAATTTGAATGCTCCTACTCCAATCACAATGGTTGGTGGTCATATTCACTTCATTAAAGATGGCGTTGTTCAGCCTGTTGGCGATGGCCACACTCACAAACTTCTTGAACCAAGCAAGATTGATGCAGATACAAAGATTTTCAGCTGCAGAGGTTGCGATTGTAATAACTTGACTCCTATTCCTGGCGTCAAAGTTCCGTAATAAAAATTATTTTTATTATTAAAAAACCCGGTTTTTAACCGGGTTCTTTTTTAATCTAAGTTATCATTATTCACTTCTGCCCCTTGTGCTAAAATAACATTTTGTGCCCATATATGACCATTCCATTTTGCATCATTTCTCAATGATATTGTACCAGATGGTGCAATTAATGTTCCAAATTCAGATTGTGAAGCAACACCAAATTGCATTGTACTTGTGCCCGCATAATAAAGTCTAAATGCAAATGCATTAGTACAATCTTCATTTAATGTTAATCTATCAGCAAAATTTGCATTATTTACAAAAATCATAATAGAATTATCATCTTCTTCAGTTGATAAGCCATTATGTATTGTAAATGTACAGTCAGTATCAACACTTATTGAATTAAAGTAATATTTACCAGGATAGAATGTTACTGCTTCATGATCACCTAAATTTAATGCATCATATGCTGCAGTAGTATATGTTCCAGATACGCCAAATACTTCACCATTTCTAGCTGTTGCAGTACCAGTAGTTACAAATTCTGCAGTTGGAATTGGTTTTAAATTAGCAAATTCAGGATTTTCCCATGTACGTAATGATTCTATAGTTGCATGTCCTTCATAATCTACTTGACAATTTTCGCCTGTATAAACTACTGGCACATGAATATCACTACCTACTTTTAAATAATCTGAAATATATAATTGACCACTAAATGAACTTGCTACTGGTGGATTATTTATATATGCTGACTCTGCAGAAATATTGCCACATATATTAATATTAGAATTAAAAGTTATACTACAACCGGAGGCAAGTAATATATCTGAATCTAATCTAGCACCGTTGTTACAAACAACATTACGTGCAGCTAACGTCTTAGAGCCAATTCTACCACCATTAATTTCAAGATTAGATAAAGTATATAAACTAAAGTTAATAAAATCATCATAAGGATAAATATCAGGAATAACTTTCTTATATTTCCACCATTCAGATTCTTCTTCAACTGTTGTTAATTCTGCAATTGCAGCTGGGTCATATCCTATAGCTGTAAATACACCCCAAGATTTTATATATGCATTAGTTGCAGAATTTTCATGGTCAACTTCAACACCTAATATATCAAATGATATATTACCGTCAGTTGTATAGGTGGAATCATCAAAATTCTCAGCAGATGCATTTCTTGGTAAGTTATATATAAGTTTTACTGCGGATGGCTCTGTTCTATAATTTACATTTGGATTATTAATAACTACATGAGCAGAACCAACACCTAAATATCCTTCTCTATCTTTTGCTAACCAGTGAATTCTGTCTTCATCTGCAGATGGGCTATATAATGAATATGTAATGGTAAATGGATCTATTGCATCTGTATTATGTGCCCAAGTTTCAGAAGAACAAATAGCAGATGTCCAATAAATAACTTCATCTTTAGACCAATCTGGACTAACATGAGGTGTTCCATCATTTATAGCAGCTGATAATTGTAATTCAATAGCACCACTATAATTATCTTGGAAATATAAACCATCATAAGTAACACGCCATCTATTACCTGAAATTTGGTCAACATCTGGATCTGGTAAATAAAGATGACAACCGCCCAATGGAGTTTCAATTAAACCATGGCCTAATCTTGCTGAAATAGTTTCATATTCATTGCCATAGAAATTTTCATCTGTATTAATTACCTCATAAATTACTTTACCAGTTGCAGCACCAACCAATTCTCTATTTGCTGGAACTGTAATAGTTTTTTCTTTATCAATAACTAATCTTGGTAATTTAATTTTTGTATAACTTAAACCTAAATCAGTATAAGCTGAAGTTTGTTGTGCAACTTCAAATGCATTCCAATCAGGACTTACATGATAATCACCATCTTTATCTTCAATCCATGCTACACCAGTACCTTCAGCAGTTGTAGTTAAATCTTCATCTGCTACACCTGACTTTATAGCAGAAAATCCAACATCATGATATGTAACTATTAACTTATCACCACTTAATATAGTCTCTGATTCTGATGGAATATCAAGATTTTCAGACCATTCTTGTTCATGTATTATTCTATCAATAGTAGTTATATATTCAGTACCATAGAAACCAACATCAGTATTTTCAATAATAAAACTAATATCAGTAGTTGGTTTTCTAAAATCTAATTCATTTCCATTAGTACCAAACGTAGCAGAAATATTCAGCGGATTTAATTTAGTCTTTTTATAAGTAATTGAACAATAATCTGAAGTTTCAGTTTGTTCTTTAACTTCAGCTGCATTCCAATCAGGACTAATATGATTTACACCATCTTCATCTGCAATCCACGTAGAAACATTTATATCTGCATTTGTTTCAACATCACCTGGATTCAATGCAGAGAAATTTATTCCACTAAATGTAATTGTAATATAGTCATCATTTGCAGAAATAATTGGATTCTCAAATACATTATAATCTAAATTATTAGTATGTGACCATTCAGCTTTAATTATTTCATCAATTATTGTTTTATATTCATCTAATGAATGATAAAAATCCTTATCTGTATTCTCTATTGTATATTTTAAATCAATCTTATTATTTTTGTAATTTAATACATCTGGAACAATTGGTTCTCTAAAAATTTTAAGACGCTTTAACTTAGTCTTTATATACTTTAATTTAATAGTATTATCAGCATTAGTATAACGCTTCATCTGTTCCCAAGTATAATCAGGATTATCAGAAACGTTAAGATAAGAATTTATATCAATAGTTCTTATACTACCGTCTTTATCTGCACTAATACCGCTTAAATAATATAATGTTTCATAATCATAATCATGCTGATCATGTTCATAAGGACCAAGTTCTTCATACGGATGTTGTTCTGGATTCCAAGTAGTAGTTGGTTTTAATGTGAAGTAATCTTTATTTCTATTTTTAACTTCAACTAAACCATACCATGTTGGATTATCTTTATCCAAAATATAAACATCGTCTTCCATCGGCCATGCTTCACTTCTACCACCATCTGGAGTAAGACCACCAGTAACTTCGATAATAAGGTGTAATGGCTTTGCAACAGGTTCTTTAGACCACTGAGAAATTTCAAATATTAATTTATTCTTAAAGTAACCATCAGCGTCTTTAAAAATATATTGTTTTACATCATAATATTGGAATGTTGCTTTATAATCGTTACCATTTGATGAAACAACAATCGTTGATTCTGGACTTGTTATGATATCAGTTACATCATAAACAATATCTTCTTTTTTATTATTAATAGGATCAAATAAATATGACTTTACTGTGCTCCAGTCATATCTAAATGTTGTTAACGGCTCAAATTCATATGGAATTGTATAAACTCTAAGATGGTTAACATAGCATGGAACTCTTGGATAATCTGGCTTCAATATTTCAGCACTAAAACCACTTTCTGCACTAAATCCATGATCGCCGCTAGTTTTTGTATTTACATATAATGAATCTGTTGTTTTATACTTTATATTTGTGGATGGATAATTTATACCATATTCTGGAGTATAATCTTTTCCAACTCTATCATTTCTTAATGGTAAAATCGGGTCTTCATAAGATTCAACTAACTGTTCTGGAACTGGATTACGAACAATGGTCGGACATAATTTTATAAGAAACTTTGTAGTAAATCCAAATGCTGGAAAAGTAATTTCAGCATTCATCGAAAAGAAACCGATTGTTTCATCTCCACAGATACACATTGGTATTGCAATTATATTAAGTTCATAATCATTATTCAAATATACTACAATACCACCATTATTAACTAACGAATCATCAATCTGTTTTGTTTTTGTAGTAAAAGGTGCAGTAATACCATAATTTGCAAAATTACTACCATTAATTGATATATTGGTTGATAATATAGTATCAACTAAGTTAATGTTAAAATTACCAGTTCTGATGGAATCGCCAATTTTTTCTGTAAATTTTAGATTTGCTGTATATCTAATATCAGTAACAGTTTCTTTTAATATGTAATCCATGCATTATTTATAGTTTTCTTCATAATATAAAAGAAAAACGGCCCTTGCGGACCGTCTTTTAAATTTTGGTTTTTATTAACCTTCTTCGACGCTAACGCCACGAGAACGGTTAATAACAATCTTAACATCGATGAATTCGATTGCGCTTGTCGGCCACAACTGAATTGCAACGTTCATGATTGTCGGATCTTCAGAATCCTGAGTTACGCTGAGTGCGTATCTATCAATACCTTCAGCAGCTTTTACCCTGTTCAAGAAGGAATCGATATCGTTTCTAGCAGCGGAACGAGTATTAACACTGTTCTGCATGAACAAATACGGAGTCATCATGTTTTCAAGACGCTTTTCGATATAGTTCAAGCAACGACGGATGTTAATTCTGTTAAGCAAGCTGTTCTTCTTGAGAGCAGTCTTCTGACCCCAGAGAACAACACCATAGCTACCACAATCACGAGTCGTGTTAACGTTGTTGTCGTAAAGCAAACCGATTTCGTCGTCAGTAAGCTTGAGCAACTGACCGTTTGTGTAACCAATCGTACCACGAGAGACACCAGCAGGAGCCATCCACGGATAAGAGAAGGTATCACAGTATGCCATAGCACATGCACCAGCAACAGACTTCGGCAAGTAAATCCAAGAAGCTACAGAAGAGTTGTAATACTTATCGTAACCACCGTATTCAGCAACATAGCTACCGTTATTGAAGCTGAACATCTTAGATTCAGAAAGCATCTGCTTTGCAGTCTTCGGAACCTTAGAAGTTACCTGAACAACACCAATATCCATAGTTCTTGCTGCAGCAATCTGAGCAATCTTTCTCTGGTGAGCAGCGAAACGCTGACGACCGTTGAATGTATCAACAGCATCTACGTTGAACAAGATATCGAACTTAGCACGCTGACGGTCCTTGTAAAGATCCAATGCAGCAGTCTTTTCAGAAATGTTGTTCTTGGTAGAGTTCTTACCACCAGTTAAGCCGTAAATTGCATAAGTCTGAGCAGGCTGTTGGTATGCACCATGATTATCAGCTGCATCATTTACAGAAGAACGAGAAACATAGATATATTCAGAGTGACCGTTAATTACGTTCGGAACATAAAGGCTGTTACCTTCAGCATCCTTAGCATACGGGTCTGTAGAAACGAACCAGGATTCAGCAGGATCTTTTCTCAAAGCATCCATACCTGTGCCCCAAGCAGCTTCAGCAGTCTGAGTCTTGTTCTTGACATAAACGTTAATACGGAAAACTTTCTTCCAAGTCAAGTTAAGCGGATTGCTATTGAAGTCAGTAGAATCCTTATCAACTTGGTCTTCATCGTCATAAGCATACTTCCAGTTGAATGCATTCTGATGCTGTAATGCCGGAATTTCAGAACATTCAGTTGTAATGATAGAAATACCGATATCATCACCATATTCACCAGGACCAATAGAAGTAATAACTAACTGATCTGTGAAGTTAGAACGATATCTTTCGACGTCGCCGTTACCCGGTTCATCTTCAGATTCTGTCTTAATTGTATAACCATCAGCATAAGTCTTATCAATAGAGTTGAAGATGAAAGACGATGGCTGTGCAACAATGTTATTCATTATAGTAACAATTCCATCTTCTTCATTTTCATATCTGTGGTCCTTCTTCAATGGTAATGCAATCATATCAGTTGTTCCAGCGATATAGACAGAAGCCTTGGTAAACTTGTTAGAATCCTTTTCAGCGAATAACCAGAAGAGGAATTCTTCATTATGTTCACTATTAGCGATAATATTCGGATCTTCCTTAACAATCTTTTCTGCAATAGAATCAGAAGCGATATCATAGTATCTAACATAGTAATAGCTGTTGATATCAGAAATATCACTGCATGCATTCTGGTCTAACATATCGATAATGACTTTCTTCGGAGTACGAGCTGGAATAACAGCTTCGCCATCTTCATATACACAAAGCCAGTCTTGGTCATCATCTTCACCATAAGTCTGAGAACCAGTCTTCTTACCCTTATTATCATAGATTTCTACAGTGTTCATATACATTGCAGAAACAGGGTTAATAAAGCATCTCTTCATTTCACCTGGAGCGTCAGTGATAACTGGATGTTCACCAATGAGAGCATAGCTCGGGTCAACACTAGCGAATTCAGTATACTTCAAGCCATAAGCCTGCTTACAAGTTTCATTGAATGTTTCGCTATCGACATAGTAAGTCTTCGGCAAATCAGGATCGTCCCAGTCCATGATTTCCATACGCTGTGCTTCAACATAACCGTAACCATCAAGTTCTGGTTCAGTCCAAGAACCGCTGAAATCACCATAGAAGTTATCAGCACCGTTTACGAAAATGTCCTTATAAGCATCAATACCATCAGCAGACCAGCTGGAAACAGCACTAGCGTTACCATAGAACTGAATTGTCTTTCTTTTACCATCTAAAGTATACTTTTCGGGAACCGAAACAGAAACTTTATATAACTTAATATCACTCTTAACTTCAGTTTCAATCTTAACATCGCTCTTAGAAGCAGAAGCTTCCCAACCTTCGTCATTGATTAACAACTTAGTTTCGAGAACTGGAGCATTACCTTCAAAATCAACCTTCTTAGGATAGATTACGTGATAACCTTCTTCAGCAATATTGCCTTCCCAACCATCATTCTTAGACTTGAAGATAATCAAATCATCACTTTCAGAAATAATATCATGGAATTCACCATAATATGCCTTCTGCTTAACACTAAAACCAGAAACAGAATCTGCGTTTTCTGTCCAGTCACCACCAGAAATCAAGCTAGTGTAATTTGTAACCTTATCAAGCGGGTCCAAAAGACGGAGATTGTTATCACCCTGGTTGTCGACATAAAGCAACTTAGCTGTGTCATTGGATGTGTTCTGTGCAGTTACAGGTGCACCATTATAAGTGAACTGAATCTGCGAATACTGTTCGTCACCCATTGTTGCACGAACAGAGAAAAGCTGCGTAGAATTTGCAAAATAGTTTTCAGCAGCGAAATGACCGTAGTCAGTCAAAGTTTCAGGTTCACCGAAAATTTCCGTAAATTCATTGTAGTTTCTAGTAACAACACGCTGGTTAACCGGTCCCTTGTTGGACTTCATAACGATAGCGCCAATGCCCATACCTGGCAATGATTCGGTACGGATTGAATTATCAATCTCGGTAAATCTGATACCTGGCGTAGAATATTTAGCCATAAATAATTTCTCCTATAAACATAAATAAACATTAATAAACAAAAGTTTCACTCACTCACGAAATATTTGTATATAATTATTTATAGAAGAGTCGGCTTAATTTTCACAAATTGCAAGATTAATATATAAATATTATAAATAAAACAAAAAATTAAGGTCTAATAATTATGAATTTATCTTTTTTAAACCCGTTCTCATCTGAATTTTTAAAAACAGCTCCCGAACACAGTGAACTTCGCCAAAGAGAAGCCGCAAGAAATTCTTACGGTAAAGGCGAAGATACTATTGACTGGTCGTCATTGGCTAATGCATATAACAATCAAGGATATGTAGACCCAGCCCAACCTTATGACCAAAATAACATTGTTTTTGAAACATTATTTACCAACAAATACCAGAAAGTTTCTTGGTATCGTTCTATGGCTATGTACCCGCTCATCGGTAAAGCACTTAATATTATGTCCGATGAAGCTGTATGTCCAGACCCGCTTGGTAATGTTGCTATGTTTGATATCGAAGAACCATTCAAGAGCAAATTTAGTGCAACTGAATTCGCAGCTTTAAAAATGGAATTCGATTATATTATCGATTGTGTAATCGGTAAAGAAAATATTTGGGATTATTATTATAAATGGCTTGTTGATGCAGAACTTTTCTGGGAAATCTGCCTTAATGATGCAGGTGACAAAGTTGTTGGTATTAACACTCTTGCTCCTTATGCAATGATTGTTATTTACGACAAGGATTCTGACAATATCAACGGCTATATCCAGAATATTAATTATTTCAACCAACAGCAAGATAAGACATCTGAAGTAAGAAAGTTCTTGCCAAACCAGATTGCTTATGCTAGATATCCGCTTGTTTGGACTAATAGAAATGATATTCGTGGTCACTTGGAACGTTCTATCAGACCATTGAACCAATTAAGAAATATCGAAGACGCTTTGACAGTTTATAGAATTACTCGTGCTACTGAACACCGTGTATTTAACATTTATACTGGTCGTATGCCACGTTCTGATGCTGCTAGCTATGTTCAGGAAATTCGTAACAAGTATCGTAAGAATTTGACTATTGACAATGCTACTGGTATGATTAACTCTGTTAAGAATACTCAGGCTATGACAGAAGACTTCTTCTTCCAGAAGGATGACTCTGGTAACGGTTCTACTGTTGAAACATTCGCTTCTGGTTCTACTTTTGATGGTCAGCTCCAGGATGTCTGGATGTTCCAGAAACAAGTTATGGACGGTTTGTTTATTCCTCAGGCAAGATGGAAATCTGATGAAACTGGTGGTAACAGTTATAACGCCGGTATTGAACAAGCTAACATGGAAGAAGTTTCGTTCCAGAGAGTAAATAGAAGACTTCGTAGAAGATTCGCTGATATTATTAAGCAAGTTTATCTTGTTCATTTGAGAGTTCGTGGTTATAAGGAAAAATTCCTTGACAAGGCTCTTTATAATATCGACTTGCATCCAGCTACTGACTTCGAACGTATGCGTGACTTGAACTTAGCTGAAAAACGTGGTTCTGTTATTGGTACGTTGTCTCAGTTCCTTCCGACTGCTTCTAACACTAAGCTTGGTTCTGAAGAATTGCAACCGATTTTCTCTAAGCAATACTTCATGGAGAAGATTCTTGGTATGTCTACTCAGGATATCTTGCTTAATAACAAAATGCTTGAATCTGAAATTAAGCAGATGCGTGAAGAAACAGAAGCTGCTGCAGCCGAAGGTGGTGCAGAAAATCCTGACCAGGGAAATGACTTAGGTTTCTAAAATTAAATAAAGTATAAAATAAAAGAGTGGTTATTTACCACTCTTTTTGTTTATTTCCGCTACATAAGCGACATATTTTTTAAGTTTATCAATTTTATCATTTACATCATCTTGTTGTGCTTTGCTCAATGGTCTATTATATTGATTATACCAACCATGTTGTTCATCATAAGCATAACCATAATTCATTATTTGTGCTTTTAATGCTTCGACCTGACTTACACAATACATGTATTCGCCATATAATTGATTATATTCTGCTTCTGTCATTTTCTATTCTTCCATTCTTTTTGTTTCTTAAAAAACAATAGTTGTGTTTTCTCATTCTCTATAATATTACTCTTAAACTCAGCCAATGTATTATACGTTATAGATTCAATTTCAACTTTTGGTTCTTTTTTAATCCATAAAAACTTATCTACAACTTTCATCTTTGACATTTTGCTATTTAGCAAATCGACTAAAATTATATTACCAGTTACAATATCAGTTTTTACATTTTTACCCCATAAAAACTGATTAAGCTTTATATAACCATGCTCATCAAGAAATTTGCCTAATATATTCACAATATTATTATCCAGATACATTATTCACAATATTTTATACTCTTTATTTATTAAAAAATAAAAGATAGAATTTTTTACATCCTATCTTTCATTTTAATTTAAATTCTAATTATTTGCCTTCGTTGTAAATAACCTCGAATGTAGAGTAACTGAATGTTGCAGAACGAGTAACCTTACCGTCAGCGTTCTGGTCCATACCGAAGTTACTAATGTTCTTCGGCCATACACGATACATTCTCCACTTCAACGGCAACGGTGAATTAAGAGTAGAATCGAACAATACGAGGTCTACTGTTGCACAATAGTCAGGTGCAAAGTTAGAATATGCACCACCAGTTGTGTAATTTGTAGAACCACCAATATCTTCACGGAAGCCTTGGTTCATCAAAAGGTTAGACCAACGATGTAATGCTTCAGAAACTGTTAAATCCTGGAATTCATCCCACTGGATTTCCAAGTCACCGTTAACGGTAGCTTTACCAGGGTAAAGAAGCTTAGTACCCATATACTGAGTATCAAGTTCATTAAATGATTTTGAAGGAATAGAAGCAGTTCTAGCTCTAATCATCAAGTCATCTGCATTAAGAATATCTTTTAATGGAGAACCACTGTCGAATAAGAAGCGAACCTGGAATAAATATTGCTTTGCAAGGTCTCTAAGATTTGCAAGCTGACCCCAGACGCTCATAGATGGATCAAAATTTTTAGCCATATTATTATAATCTCCTTAAAATAGTTATACTTTTATATTATTTATAAAAATATATCAGCCTTTTTGTTTCATCATAAAACTATAAATAATAAGAAACTTAATATATTAGAGAAAACATGAATTATTTAAATGTAACTTACGAGCAATTACTTCAAGATTTCAAGGCTAGATTAAATTCTGATCCTAAATTTAAAAATATCGGAAGTGCTACAATCTATGGTATGTTCATGGAAATGATAGCTGCAGTTACAGAAATGACCAACTTCTATGTTCAAAGAACAGCAGAAGAATCATTTATCTCAACTGCCCGACTTGATTCTAGTGTTATTAAACATGCTAAGGGTCTTGGTTATAATCCCCGTAGACCTGTCCCAGCCCGTTGTGAATTAAGAATTCGCCTCCGTGGTCCACTTCCTAGTTCATTAAAAGAAGGAACAGAAATCTTCTTTACACAAGATGATACTGACCTCGTTTATAACGGTTATAAATTTATTCTCGATAGTGGTTATAGCTACAGATTTACAAGAGAAGATATTGCAAATGGCCAATCTAGTGACTGGTCTAAGGAACTTTATTTCTCTGTTCCTCAAGAAAAGTCAATTTATATGCCATTGACTGGTATTTCTTATTATAGCACAAAGTATACAGTACCTATTAGCTGTTTCCAAGGTGAACGTAAGACATTTGAAATTATTGGAACTGCAAATATTGACAAAATTGGTAATACTAATCAGTTCTATGATATTGATGATTTGGAATTCTCTAACTGGTATAGTAAACGTGACCCATTTGCTTATAAGAATGGTGTATATCGTAGAAAGAATAGCTGGTGCCAAGTTGGTAAAGGTCCAAATGAAATTGATGCTTTCCAACCTGAAAATACTTATGATATTGAAGACCAGTCTATTTACTTAAATGAAACTATTGTAAATACACCGCCAGATGAACAAATTGATAAGAAATTTAAAGTTTGTCTTATTGATACAAATTCTGACAAAACTGTAAGATTGAGTTTTGCTAGTGAACCGAATATTGCTGATATCGGTTTGACTTCAACAGATGACAACATTTATGTAAAATATTTAGTTACTAAGGGTAAAGAAGTTAATAGAACCGGTGTTAAAGGTTCTGTTATGACCCACAATAATAATATTAATGTTAGCCAAGATGGTAATATAATTAATTTAACTAATAACGTTCAATTTATTATTAATACTGATATCTATGGCGGTGAAGATTTTGAACCGCAGGAAAGCATAAAGATTAATGCTCCAGCTTACTTCGCTTCTTGTGGTAAACTTGTTACTAAAAATGACTATGCTTCTTATTTTAGAGCATTAACTTCGCCAATTACTGTTCAAAATGCTTTAGTTTATGGCCAGCAAGAACTTGAAAGTGCTGACAAGGTAAGACATGACCTTGTTCAGAATAACATTATCTATTGTATAGCTGGACATTTGTATCGTAAAAATAATGGTAATTGGGCTCCACGTAATGTGTTAACTGAACCTGATGATAACAATGACGCTTTCAGTATATATGGTGATAAATATCTAGATCATCTTTGTGATTATATTAAAATGCTTTATTCTTATGAAGGCTTCTTTAATAAAATCTATAAACTCGGTAATGATGACGAAGAGCAATGGCTTAAAAACGCCCGCTTGATTTATGATAACTGTAAGCATAAGATGGAAATTAACAGTGTTCTCTATCCGCTTCCGCCGATTGTTCAATACTTTGATGTTGTTGGAACAGTTGAAGTTGATAAAACTACTGATATTGAATCTTATACTAATGAAATGAAAAATAAGTTATATGAATATCTTGATAAGAAATCGCCAGAAGATAGAAATATCTACAAATCTGAAATCATAAATCTTTATAATAAAAACGAACATACTAAATCCGTAAATATTGATATCAAAATTTCTGATATTCTATATTCTGAAAAAATGAATCTTGAATGGAGTGCATACAATAATGCAGACGTTCAAATATTACAAGACAAAGAACTTCAAACTTATAAAGATGTAAAAGCTGATCTCAAAACGGATGATGCAATCAATACTAAATATGGAAAAGGTTGGTGGAATAAACTTATAGTTTCTAATATTGATATTAATGGCAATCCTGTTAATCCATTATATTTCAGCGGTAGAACTATTTCACTTAAAGTTAAATATCTAAATAACAATAATAAAAAACTGACCTATAGTGCTATTGATACAAATGATAGCATAAAATTCCAGTGTATTGTAAATGAAGACGATAATACTTTAATTCTTTGTCCTGAAACAATAATTAAGCAAGGCACTACTACTAATTATAGAAATTATAAAGATAGACCTGACTATGTTTCTCCTTCTTCAGATGGTAAAACAGCTACGGATGATGGTATTGTAACACTTACATTAGGAATACCGATGTCTAATGACTTCTATTCTACATCTGACTTTAATGATTACAGAATTCAAGATTATAAAATTACACAAGAACAATTTGATAAGATTACAGCCTTATTACGTGAATGGTATAATCAATTAAGCACTATTAATTCTCTTGATAGACCAATACCTATTCCATATACAGTCTATACTAATGATAATCCTACTAGACAAGAAGACGTTATTCGTCGTGGTAATTTTGAGGGTGATTCAAAGGTCACACTGTCTGAATTCGCATTCTGGAATTATCTTGTTCCTGAAATACTTAAAATAGCATATCCTACTGGTAAATTGAATGGAATCTATACAAAAACTAATTATGATGATGAAGCTTGGGAAGCTGCAACAAAACTTATTATGGATATTTATCCATTAATTAAACCTGGTATCTGTGACTCCATTCTTGATAGTAATAATAATATCGTAAACTTCAGTATGGATATGGATTTACCTATTGTTTACAATAAGATAAAAGTTATTCCAGAAATGGTTCGCTATTAATCTTTAAAAAAATATATATTTAAAAAACCTGATTTTTCAATCAGGTTTTATTATTATTTTTTAATTTTTTAATCTTGACTATTTACAAACCATCCAAATGTAGCAGGTCCTGTCCAATTATTTGCACCATCTGAAGTAAATTTTGGCATAGCTATTGTTTCTAATTGTAATGTTTGTCTTTCATCAACTGACCATTTTTCAAATTTAGCATATTTATCAAAATCTGTATCATTAAATAAGCCCTGATAAATTTTTGAAATACCAGTAGGACCAGATTCTGGCCAGCCATAATTTGACCAGAACCAAAAATCTTCACCATTGCCATTACCTTTAAAACCTAATCTAAGATTTGCAATAACTCTTGTTTTTCTATTAGTGCTAATGACTGGAACTAATGGAAATCCTAAATCATGACTACCAATATCTCTATAGAAAATATTTAAGATAATTTCATCATATCCATCAGGTATTTCACCAAATAAATATGGTTTTTCCCAATCTGCTGTATTTTGCATATTTAATTTAGCATATGTAAATGTCATATTATCAACTCGAACTTCATGTTCTCCTTGATATGGAACAGTCATAGTCTCTTCTGCAATACACATATAACGTTTACCATCAGAACGCTTCATATAATATGCAGCATCACCATTCCAGTTACCATCATCATCTTCTACACCAATTAAACCACAGCTAAGCCAATCATTTAATGCTATATACATTGGCGACTTATTGATATCTGATTCTCCGCTATCTATGCATGAGCCGATAACAAAATTAAGTTTATCATAATCAGTATTATCATCATTTTCATAATATATATTAGCAACAAATTTTCTATAATTTGTAGATATTTGTTTAGAACTATTATAACTGTTAGAATATCTAATAGTACCAGATGTATCAATATTTAAAGTATTTGCACCATCTTTTAAAGTTATACCAAATTTGTTTATATTTACATAGCTATTAGCTTGTGTAGAATCTGTTAACCAAATTGTACCATTACGTGCAGTAATAGAGTTAAGAACAACGCCATCATAATCAATATAACGTCCACCTGTTCCCCATCTTATAGTTCCTGCAGTATCTAATGATATACCAGAACTAGCAATATTTAATGTATGATTATTACCAATAAAATTGACAGAATTATTAATTGTTCCATTAGTTGCTGTGAAATTAGTATTAGTAATATTAGTTGCAGTTAAGTTAGATACATT
>Ga0326511_10001641_pt1 | contig 18440 bp, 24 predicted proteins | sample 0_2496_0518_D_FD_203701 | JGI IMG/M metagenome (GOLD analysis project Ga0326511, IMG submission 203701) | Bovine rumen microbial communities from UC Davis, California, United States - 0_2496_0518 | ecosystem: Host-associated > Mammals > Digestive system > Stomach > Rumen | place: USA... | reverse complement strand
TTAATCTCCTTTACTTTAATATTCTTAACTTGCAAACGTCACCGCTTGCCGCACCTGTTACTGTATAGACTATCTGTACCGATGTTCCGCTACCTGTCTTATTCATTGCGGATATTCCGATAAGTTTGTTCTGGCAGTACAACTCGTAGCCGTAGTTATCATTCAATCCCGTGAATGTTACTGTTCCACTACTTGATACTGTTGCCGTTGAAGTCCATGCGTCAAGACCACTGTTCAGTGCTGTTAATGCGTTTGTGACAGTGCTGACCGATGAACCTTTTATTGACATTGAAGATATAGCCTTTGTCTGTAATGCACTTGTATCAACAAATCCACCGAAATCATCATACTTATACACGGGGTTTGCGTCTGTACCCGTGTTGATTATTGCTATATGACTATCCGCTGGCATTGCTACCCCTGCACCAACAACGAAGTCACTTGTTGTAGTGAATGAATCCGTTACAAGCCAAAACTTATTCACATTCGCCGCTGACAGTGCCGGAAGATTGGCGAATGTTACCGCTCCACCATAAGAGACAAGGTTCTTCTCCTGTTCGTCTATCTCTTCCTTGTTGTAGTAGTCTGTCAGTGCTTCCGCTACCGCCGTTCCGCTCTGTGCATGGGTCGATGTAGGGTCATATGTCTGGTCTACTGTCGGTATGTCCGAACTACTTGCAAGCCCTAAATCTGCCCCCGTCTGATTGCCTGATAATGTGTGTCCGTTGATGCTCGGCTTGTTCAATAAATCCGCATAACTTCCGCTTGTGGCTACTGTTGCAAGTGTAGGCTTTCCCGATAAATCAGAATAAGCTCCCGTTGTCGCTACCGTTGCAAGGGAAGATGTATCGGCTTTGCCGCTTATTGCGTTTGCTACATACCCCGTGATACCGTTCGTAGAACTCTTTACCGTTCCACTTGGGTCATAATCAGACATAAGCATATCGCCCGTTGATGTACCGCCACCGGCTGCGCTTATCTGTATTCCCTTATCGCCCGTCAAAGGTGTGATTGTAACATTCGAACCGGCGTTAATCTTGAAGGTATCTGCCCCACTTGCGACAAACGACTGTCCGCCCGCATCAATGGTTTTGTACGCATCTGCTGAACCGCCACCGCCCGTGGCTTTTACATCAGTTTTTACACCGTCTATTGTTATTTCTGCGATTTTCGTACCCGTAGTATCTATCTGATTCCACGATACTGTGGACTTTGCCGCAATAGCCGCCGTTGCCCCGTCTACTATCGCTTTTGCGGTTGCATCATAGTTGTTATCCGTGTGAACGTAAGACGCATCAGCCACAAAATTACTGTCATTAGTCAAGTCTGATGTTTTCGTGGGAATAGCCGGAATATCGCCGGAAGTAATAAATCCGCTATCATTCGTAAGGTCGCTTGTCTTTGTCGGAATCGGTGTTGTATTTGGTAATGCCCCTACATCAGAAGCTGTCAATACAACTGTTCCATCCTTGCCGTTGACAGACTCAACCGCTCCCCTTATAGGATTGCCGTCATATGTAAGCCCTGTTCCGTCATCTGCAAATTTGTCAATAACCGCCTTGTTAGGGTGTGCGTGCGACTGTGCTTCCGCCGTTCCGAGGTCTGACGATATAGAATTAAGGACTGACTGAACACTTGTCCCGGTTCTCCCCGTCGGTGCTACCGCTCCTAAATCCGCCGCCGCCGTTGACGCTTGAAGTTCATCAATAAGGTTATTTACCTTCGGTGCGACTATGTTCTTTGCCGGGGCGTCAAATTCCTGTTTTAACGCCGTTGCTCCGATAGTCGGAACATTAGGAAGTGTCGTTGCTCCCCTTGAATTTAGTTCTGCATTAGTAATTTTTGTAAAAGCCATAATTTACCCCTTATAGTTTCCGCTCTCTATGTATTCAAGAGCCAAGTCGAACAAGCCAAAAGGCTCGTTCAGTTTTCCGTTCTCTACTCTGAAACGTGCTTTATCGACTTTCTTTACCCTGACTTTCGTATGTACAACCTTCTCGGAAGCGTCTGTTGAGAATGAGAAGTTATCAAAATCAATATTGTCAAAGTCGAACAGAATACCGCTTGCGGTGTCCTCTTTAATGAAACTCCATGCACCAAGTTTCTGCGACCACAACTGAACCGACGTTTTCAAAGCTTTCATCATTCTGATTGCAAAATATCTGAACGTCTTATTCTTATAGAACAGTTTGCCGTCAAGGTCAGGTGTTTCCCAACAACAGTAAATCTCTTTTCCGTCATCGTTGTAAGATTCTAGTGCTTCTATATCTGTATGGAAGTCACAAACTTTTCCGTCATTTGTTCCAAACCACAAAGCATCTTCATCCGTCCACAGGCAAACAGCTGGAACATTCGTGCAATGGAAACCAACATACTGTCTCGTTGAATAGGGTTCGCTCCTGTCCGTCCTTGTGGCTTGCAATCCATCAAGGATATATAACTTATTATTAACCGCCAAAACATACATATCGTTGAATACAGTCGCTACGGCATCTTCTAGGTTTGATTCCTTTGTAAGTTTGCCATTTAAGTAGAATGACCTATTCTGACTGTATTTTTCGCCTGTTATATCCTGTGCGGTTATAGCATATATGCCCGCTTTTGTAAGGAATATCGGCTCGTTGGAAAGATAAGCAAACGCATAAGGCGCTACAACGCCGTGACCTTGCAAGGTATTTATCAGCTTAAATGCCGGTTGCGATATATTGTTATCGTCAACAATTAAGTCCCCTTCACGAATAAAGACGGATTGAGAAGTATCAAATCCGTCCTTAAATGCTGCAAGGTAGTTATTGACTATTGCATAGCCGACTATTGCCGACTGTTCTGAACCTAACGCAGAATACCCCGTGTCAGGGAAATATGTCGGGTCGTATTGTTCTGAATAGAAGTCCCAGTTCGGATAATCGGGATTCCCGGTAAGGAACAATCTATCTTCCGCCCCGCCTACACCAAACAACGCACCATTGGTACAGTTTGTTATTCTTTCTCTGTAACCCGGTACTGTTCTATATGCTAGAATCTTAACATCATCTTCGCCTGTTAGTGCCGGGGCGCTTGGGGCATGGTACAAATCTACAAATCCCGCGCCACGATTTACATTAAAGTCAACACCCTCAGTCTTTTCATCCCAACCACCGCTAGAGTTCATAACCCACACCTTAACAGGGGTGGAATCAAGGTTGCCAAACGATAACTGATATATCGGGTTTCCGTTACTTTGGAACATTTCAATAAATCCCGGTTGCAGCATATTTAATGGTTCATAGGAAACCCCACCACCCGACGGCTCTTTGGCTATTGTCAAAGTCGGTATATATCCTTCGCCTTCGCCTATTGGAGTAACGGTCTCGTCCCCGATTGCGTATGAATATATATTTTTTCCGTCAAGAATAAACAGTTTATTATTGAACTGCCACGACTTACTCAAATGCTGATTAGCGTCCGAATAAACCTTTGTGAAGTCTTTTGAGTTGCTTGCTCTCAAATAGAAGTCTTTTCCAATGTGATATATGTACCACTTCGGGGATATATCATATGTTGACCTAAGTGATACTTCGTTAACATGAATATTGGAAATATACGTCCAACATGCGCCATTTCCCGAATTGAATCTATAAACTATGCCGATATATGCAAAATAGCTTTCACTAGCTAGGGGCATAATATATATATCGAAATGTTTACTCTTGTAGTGTTCGGTCTGTTCTTCGATTTTATATCCACCTGCCCCGTTATCTACAAGCCATACCTCTACTTTTGCAAGGTTTGTATTAAATGAAGCAGTATGAAGGTCAAACGATATATGGGTATACTCTTTTACGTTTGATGTATCGTTTTCTATTTGAAAACGCTTGTCTAAAACACTGTCACTCGCAGACGAAGCATCATCATATGAATTAGAGATAGCATAGTCCTTTGAACCTACAAGGAATATATCTTCTATCGGAAACTCTTTTCCCACATCTTCGGGTGCGGGACTCCAATCATAAGTATTTTCGTCATAATCGTACATCAAGGAGAAGTTTCTTATCTCCAGTGTTGCAGTCCCACTTGATACCATTGACGATACTTTTTTAACAGATGACGTTATAGCGAATCCGCTCTCAAAGTGTTCCACTGTTGACGTCGGATATATTATCTTAGATGTCCCGTCACAAGCAAACCACGCATAATTATCGCCGGTCAATGTGTAATCAAAAGCTATGTGTACAGTTATTCCTTTGATAAGTGACTCAGCAAGGGAATAAATATCCGTCCATGTACCACTGCTAAGTGCGAACGAGCGAAACGAATCCGAAGTGTTTAGCGCCCTATTAACATTAACTACTCTGTTTCCTTCAAATGTTCCCGTCTTCGCAATATGAACGCCATAAACAGGGTCATTGCTTTCTCTTTCAACAAAATACTTCGGTGCGGGACTCCACGCATAAGAAGCATCTTTCCCGTACATTACTGAATAATTCTTTATATAGATATGTTGCGGCACGCTCGACCTAACAGATACCCAACTAAGTGAACCCGTACCCGAATAATGCTTTATTCCACTATAATGAGTCCACTCGTCACTGTGAGGTACAGTTATCGAAGTACCGAAAATCAAGAAATCATCTTCGCAACAGTAATCAAATTCCACATAAATATCAAACGGGTTGCCGTCCTTGCTCGACATTTTCTTGATGAGGTCGTAAACCTTAATGTATTTATCAATTTCTTCATCATGGACTATTATTTCTTTTTCTAGGGATGACGTTCCGATAGCATAATTGACGTTTATATCCTGTCCGAAAATGACATCTTTTTCATATCCTGTACGTTTGCGCACTTTCCCCGGCACATAGCGCACCATGTTCTCTGCGTTCGGACTTCTTGTGTCTTCAATGTTTGCCCCTGTGTTTGTCAGGTCAACGCCCATAAAGTTATCTATAACAAATATGTCTCTTTTCGGACTTGCCGGAACTTTGAACGATACCGCCATTAAATCCACCCACTATCGCTAGTAAATTCTTCGTATGCCGCCAAATTTGCGGAATTTCTCAATCTCTCAAATCCAACCTCAAACTCATTACGGTAAGCCGTAGCAATACCGTTGTCATCGTCCTTATAAAGCTGTGAAGCCATATACAAAGGCAACAAAGCGTACACTTCGGGGTCAAGCGGTAATACTTCCGTGTCCTCTGTGTCAGATGTCAATTCCATAGGGTAAGCCCGGTAATAAATAGTAAACGAGCCTACCATGTCTCTATCTAACACAAGTGTCTTTGTACCTTCCTGATAAAAGTCTGATGTTTGAAGATACTTCTGATATGCACCCTCATAGTAAATGCCTTGTGGGTCAATCATGTAAAAATCGGGGGCTATTGCCGTCATATCGTACTTAACCTTATCAGTAAAAGGCGGTACGTCTTCTTCGACTTCAAAAGTCTCCGCATATATGGCAACATTCTTTAATGCCATTGGATATGATGTTGTGAAGGTAAACTTTACGGGCTTTTTTGTTGCATTAGAAATAAGCCCCTTGTAAACCTTGTAGGTCTTTTCGTCAAGGGTTATTGTGGTAATAACGCCGTCTACTTCTATATCGCAAGTTCCTATACCGGCGCACTCAAAGTAGTATGACTGTCCTTCGTCTGCCTGATACGAATATGTTTCTGAAAACTCATGGATGCTATTAGCCAAATCGTCCATAACGAGGTTATTTACACCCATTTGTGTGATTTTAGCGGTCTTTGTGATAAACTTTCCGGCTGTCGCAAGTAAGGCTAACCCTTCGTTCGCACAATGCGGCATGGCGGCTATATACCCATTAGTGGATTCATCCGTTATTATCACATCATCCGCCGCAAACATCTTCTGTAATACGGCAAGTTTCAAGTCATACCATGTACTCATTTTAACCCTCTAACCTTGCTATAAGGTCTGCTTTACTGCCTTTTGCGTCAAGTCCCTTTTCTGCACACATCTTTTTCAGTGTGGCATAAGGATAATTCTCATAATCAACATCGTCTGATGCAGTTTCCGAATTGTCAGCGACAAGCGTTGTGGGTGGAGTTGCCCCCACCCATGCGCTTTCATAGTTTTCGCCAACAACCTTTAATACTTTGTAGGTTCTTCCGTCATCAACAAACGTATCGCCTACTTTAAGTCCTTTAGGTATCATTGGCTACCCCCTTATGATAATGTCGTACCGTTGTCAGCGCCGCCAAGGATATAAGCCGCCCAATTATTAAATCCCGCACTCCAACGAGCGTAACCGCTCCACTCAAGGTTGCGTGACTTGTTGAGTACTTCGTTTGAAACGTCAAGCGGTACTCTGTCGAAGAATACACCGGCGTTAAGCTCTCTCTGTGCTTCTGAACTCATCAGGATGTAAGGCTTCTTGCCAGCCGCAGCCGTCCAACGATGGTCTACGATAAGCTTCCAAATGCCTTCCTGAGTGTTGATATCGTTGTAGTCCGAACCAACAATCTGATGAGAATGAATGATTCTCTTAATGAGGTCTTCAAGGTCGGGTACGTTACCGGGGATGATGATTGTATCAAAGTTGTAACCCATTACGTTACCTGACTGATTCTTGAAGTTACGTCCGATGTTAGCAAGCGTATAAAGCATTGTAGCGTCTGTTCCAAAAGCGTTTGTGAACACGTTTGACTGAACAGGAACGCCTGTCTTCTTGCCGGGATGGTCGGTAGCAAAAAGTGCCTTGCCGTCGCCGGTGGTCTTGTCGTATGACTTTGTTCCGTAAAGGAATGTTGTACCTTCTGCTGTAAGTGCATCAGAAGCGAACTGCGCTCTACTTCTCTTGTAAGCACGAACAAAGTTAGCGGCTGTCTGCTTCATAAGGTCAATGTTACCGTCGTCCTTTGCTTCACGGGTACACATGAATGTCTTGATGAACTGATGATGCTCGATAAGCTTCGAGAATCCCATGTTGTAGTCATCCTGAATACCGTTATCGCCTTCGGTAACTTCCTCAAAGTTTCCGAACTCTGTCATTGAACCCTGTTTCTCTCCAAACTTCTTGGAAGTCTTAACGTTGAAAAGGGCTTTAACAAGCTCGTCATCCTTGTTCTTCTCTGTGTCTGTGTCCTGTATTACCATTGACAACTCGGTATCAATGGTCTTCCACGCTTCATCATTGAGTCCGCCGTGTTTTGAAAAAATTACTGCCATATCTATAATCCCCCTCTCTCTTATACGAACCTACCTACGACTTCTGCACCTGCGGCGCCGCCGCCTGTAAGTAACTGGAAAATGCCGTTTGTCGTTGTTGCTGTTGCCTGTTCTGCGGTAACAGTAACTTTATTGCCGGCTTTAAGTGATGTTCCTGCCGCCGAAAGAGTTGTCTTGAACTCATATTCGGGAAGAATAGGAATTACTGCGAGCTTGTCCCCGGTCTTTGCCGTAATGTCCTTGCCCGCATATACAAATTCGGGTGCGCTTGTCTCTGCAACCGCCGTTCCCGCTTCTCCGAAAGCAACAAGGCTTCCGTGCTTATAAGTTGTGCCGTTTGTAGCCATTATCTCTTTTTCGATAGGTGCTACGTCTGACTCGGCTCTGATAAATTCAAATGCCATAGTTAATACCCCCTTAACCTATGTGTAGTTTGCTTGCGACTGATTTATACAGTTCTCTTATTTGCTTCTCTGTCTTTCCCTCGGACTTCCAACGGCTCATAATCTCCGACGGAACTTCGACGTATTCCTCGTCCTGTTCCACGCCACTTTGAGTAGCAAGATGTTCCTTGCCCCTCATCTGATTGATAGCCTGTTGTCTTGCCGCATCTGTTGACTTGCCGTAGTTGACTATCTTGTAAGCGTCAACCAACGACATTCCGTGAGATACACGGTCAAGCATTTCCGAGAAGTTAGGTAATGCCGCCAAGTCATTTATCCCCTTAATGTTCGGGTCAAACTTGGTAATCTCGGCTAAATCCCTCTGTAATGCGTTCTCTGCCGCCACCATCTTGTTCTGTTCGATGACTTGCTGTGCTTGCATTACAACCGGGTTTTGTGCAATCATCCTGTCAATTATCTGTGGGTCAACGCCCTTTTCCTGTAACTCCTGCTCATTGGCTTGTCTCTGCTGTATCTGCAAAGCGTCCATGTAGTCGTTAACATTCGTTATGGGCTGTCCCGTCACGGGATGAGTCACACCTTGGCACATTGCCGCTACACGCTGATTTAAGGCGTTCATTTGAGACTGATACTTGTTCCTTGCATCTTCCTCTGCTCTGCGCCTTATTGCGGCATAACGTGCGTTTTCCTCTGCGCTCTGTTCGGTAGGCTCGGCGTTTCCTTCTTCTTTTTCGCCTGTTTCCTCACTTTCGGCTTCGGTACTTTCTTCTGTCGGTTCGACGGCTTCCGACGCTTCTACGTCTGCGACCTCTCCTTCCTCTCCAAAGAGTTGTAAGTTAAGGTCAAGAAGATTCTGTTTTTCCATATTCAATTTTCCTTTCTGATTTTTGCCCTATTCATGGGAATTTATGCACTAAAAAAGCACCCGAAGGTGCTTATTAGCCGATTGGTAATTCGTTTTTGACTGAATCAACCACTTTTTCATAGTTGGCACAATCCTTATTCATGCAACTAACTTCCTGTACCACAAAGAGTTTTGTCGGTATATCCGGGTTGTCGTCGTTCTCCAAAATGTTACGGGAGCGGGTAATTCTCATCTCCACTTGGCATAGCGGGCATTTCATTCGGTACTCCTTCCGGCATCATTGCCTGTTGTTCTTGCGTCATTTGCTGTTGTTCAGCAAGCATCATTTCTATTTGACTTAAAACATCCCCGGCGTTCGGATAATGGTTCTTCTCCATAAGACTCCAATACAGTCTCATAGTTTCCAGTGTTCCTAACTGTCCGAAAGCACCCGATTGAAGCTTCATATCAATCTGTTGCCACATTGCTTCCCGGTTAGCCATCATTGTTGATGTCGGGTCGGTTTCAAACATGAACTCGTCATTCCAGTAATATTCTCCGGCGGCATCCTGTTTAATGAAGTCCGCTTTATCCAAAAACGCAAAGTCCTGTTGTCCGTTTATTCCGTTTCCCGTGATAGGTAACGGGTCGTCACTGTACGCAAGCCAAAACTTGAACATCAATTCGTACAGATTTGCGTAAGCGTCATTCTTCATTACACGCTTACTTTCCAAACGTCCCGCCGCCTGATTGATTGAATACTGTTTAGCAGTACCCGAAACGGCTGACGGGTCGTATTTACCCTGAAACGCATCTGTGATACCCAAAGTCGAACGTGCGTCTTCATATGCCTTGTTAATCATTGTCATATCCTGTTGGATGTTGACTTGCATATTCAGAACGTCAATCATTGCTTTCTGCTGCGGGTCGTCTAATCGGGCAATCTTCAATTCCTTATCCGTGGTCTCAACCTTTACTCCACGGGGCAATGTTACGATAGAACCGCCCTTTAATGTCTTTTCTGCCGCCTTCGAGCCGACCTTTTTAATCAAATCCTGTTGGTCTTCAATGACTTTCACATCAGAGAATCCCAGTAGGGAATTAGCTTTAGAAACGTTCTTTCTGACGATAAGCGGATATTTATTAGGCTTGTAGTATTCAATCTCTACAATTTCTTCCGCCGAAACTTGTATAGGCATACCCGTCATAGGGTCTATCCCATCTTCACGCATAATCGGAATACGAATCTGCTGTATCTCGTCGGGTGTTTTTTCAAAGGATTTAGAACCGCATTCAGGACATACCTTGTCTTCTGTAACATATCCGCACTGTTTACACTTCCTTGTAATTCGTGCCTGATAATCTTCAAGGTCTTCCAGTGTGTAATCGTCACACCATACAAAACGTCCGATTTTGCCGTCATTTTTGTAATAAACTGTGTTGACTGTAACTAAATCCGTATCAAGTCCGTTATCACCCTGTGCGCCCCTTATTTCCTTGTATTCTTCGTGCGCATCTTCTACGTCAACGTGGTATTTCTTCTTGACTGCATCCTTTGTCTGCGATACTTGAACAAAGATGTAGTCCATATCTTCTATCTTTGAGACGCCCGGTTGCGGTATAACTTGCTTCGGGAGCATTTCTTTTACGTCAACATCGCCATAATTCGCATGGAATCCCAAGTTGTTATCCCATTCAACCAAGAAGAAGTCCCCACCTTGTACGGGAACTATTCTCTCCATTTGGTCGTTTATTATGGCAAGGTTCAGTAGTTTCACTTTATTAACAAGGGCTTTCTCAATAGACCTTGCTAATTCCTCATCCCCTTCGTGTAAAGCTGTTACCTTTGGCATAGGGATAGAGGAATCTACCTGTGACTCAATCAATTCGTATGCGATATTACGAACATTTATCGAAACGTCTCTAGCCGCTATGTTCGTGTTGGGATTGCCGTTTACTTCTCTTGTGCCTTCGTAGACTGCCTGATTCTTGTTTATGTCCCTTAATGTACTGGAATAGGCAATACGGGCGTTTTCAAGTTTGTCACGCCATTTATCACGTTTTTTATCTTCGGCTGTCGGTGCTATTGTCTTTTTGACCTTATCCATAAATGTTTTTAACCTCATATGGGTTCTCCATACTTCTGTAACAAGTATTCCCTGTCTTCTGCGCTTGCATTTTCAATGTCTTCAAGGATTGAAGCGTGCTGCTTCGTCTCTATTGATTCATAATCAACTTCCGGCGAACGTACCCACCAAACACAAAAAGCCCTCAACGAGTCAACGTCATGCGTTAAATCGTGTGGGTCTTTAGCATAGATATTAGGTCGCTTCTTATCCTTTTGGATTTTCTGCAAGCATCTGTATAGATTTGGCGCACAACCGTCTAAAATCGTCAATTTCGGGTGTTTATCAATGACTTTCAGCCACTCTTTCATTGACGAACATCCGTCTTCAAGGTTTCTTGACGTTTTTGTGAGCGTAATTCCGTTCTCACTGAACGTTACGGCTCTTGATTTTCCGTCTATTTGGTTTCTCGACCATAAATCAGACGGTGCAAGCCAATATTGTATCTTTTCATCCCCGGTCATTGACCGTAATATGTCACACGCCGCCCCGATTGTCTTATCAGGTGCGTCATATTCTCGGTAAACTTGCGCATTTCCCTTGGTATCTACTTGAATCCAATGCGCTGATAACATATCCAAACCGTAGTCTAATGCGACATATCGGGTAACTTTGCCCTCTAATTCCTCATTGACTATGTGAGTCTCCCGTTTTACTTCCGGGAAAAATGAACCACCGGGTACAGTCAAGGCTTCCTCGATTGTTGCGGGGTACTCTTGCGTTATCATATCCCCCATTGTGCGCCTTGTTTGCTCATACCACGCTTCATCACGTCGGGGGTCTGCATACCACGGAATGAATATCTTGTTAAATCCATTGTCCGGGTCGGTAAATACCTTTTCAAAGAACGAACCACGTTCTATTGTGGATAACCCTATTACTTGTCCGCCTGTCGGTCTGTTGATTGTCGGATAACCGGCTTTCCATATATCCTCTGCGAATTGCTGAAACGCCCATTCGTCAAAGACTATTAAATCCGCCGTGAACGACCTAGCCGCATTAGGGGAACTAGGAAAACACTTGAATACTGAATCAGGGGAGTTGGGAAAATGTATCGTTAAGATAAGGGAGGTATTTTCCCATGTAGCGTTTGCCCAGTTTATCGGCTGGTCGTTCTTCGGCGCAAATAATGAACGCATATTATCAAGAATCACAGACATTCGCCTGACTAATTCCTGTGCTTCATCTTCCGTTCTTGACAATCCTATGACTGTCCGCCCCGGTTTAATCAATTTCCAAAGTGCATAGTGCAGAACTAGCCAAGTGATGCCTAACTGTCTTGCTTTTAGAATCACGTTCAGTTTATTGTCTCTGAACTGCCTTAATGCCTTCCTTTGTTCTTCCCACAATGTAAACGGCTGAACAAGAACATCTGCGTCCTTATCCTCGATATGTCCGTACTTATCAACAAAGTATTCAAGATGTTCTCTGCAATATTGATATTCTATTTCCCTTAACTGCGAAGGGTTATAATCATCAAGTTTCATAAATGAGTAAAGGGCATCCTTTCGGACACCCTTTGTTTAGGAGAAGTTTATCAAGTGAGTAATTCTACACCCTATCATAAAGACCGCCAATTTACCTTGTGCGTATCTCTATAATCTAATACCTTTTCGATAGCCTTCGGAAGTTTTGTAACATCCTCATCTATCAATTCTGTTGGGATTCTTATTATCTGCCACTTATCGCCCAACTTTTCTTTTATGTTTCTATCTCGTTCGGAGTCATAGCCTTTTTTTAACTTATGATGTATTCCGTCGATTTCCAAAATAACAAAGTCATCCGGCAACATAAAATCAACTTGATAACAGCCTATTTTAGTTTGTGGTTTAATATGATAGTGGTTGTAAATAAGAACTATTGCCGCCATTATTTCTTCCGAACTGTCAAACTTGCCGTCGTTCTCGAAGTTATATTTCTCGATTGTTTTTATAGCTTCTTCATATTCAGCGAAGTTTATTTGTTGGCGTTCCATTTTGTCTATTGCGTGTTCAAACGTACGTTTACGTTTTAATTGAGTAAACAACTCGTTTTCTTGTCGCAGTTGCTTCATTGTCTCTGCGTAACATTTCTTGCAATAGACTCTTTGGTGTTCATTTTCTACTAACTGTCTCGTAGGAATTTCAAAGAACAGTTTATAGTCAGCTTCAATGTCCCTTGTGCAGTCCGCACCCTCTTTACCGCAAACCCAACATTTCATAATACTTGTACCCCCGTACTTTCAGTATATTTGTTTTCGCCCTTCCGGCTCTTCATTATACAGATTACTCGATAATTTTATGAATAAACATGAAGTAATTGAACTTTTTTTGAACTTTTAGGAGATTTCTGCATATTTGTCTAGCGCAGTACAGAATAATTCATACGTCCAACGTGGAGTTTTATCTATATACTCCGCTATTTCCTCAATAGTCTTTCCGTTGTAGTAGTAGAATATCAAGAACTGCCTGAGCGATACCGGCTCGATTTTCTCTATCTTGTTCAGACAGTAATTCTTATGGTTGAGTTGTTCAAGCAGCTTCTTCGCAAGTTTGCCCCGGTATTCCTCTATCTTTATAACTGCTTCCTCGATTTTGTTGTGATATGCGGTAGATGTTTTGTCAGGGTCATAATTCGGTGTCATTTTTGTTGCCACGCTCTCTAACCGCTCTATCTCTAATTCAATAGACTTTATGCGTGAGTCCAATGACTTGATTTCCCTTAATTCATTCTTCGCTTCTTCCCTTGTCATACTTCCCCTTTCTTTGTATGGGGCTATCGGTGTACGCCAATACAAGATATATGTTAATAATATCCCCCGGTAGCCCCTGTTACTTATGAGTTTGAACCATCTAATTTCCAATAGCGAGCAGTAGCCGTCATATTTATCTCCACATCATTGTCCTCATCGTATGTGTTTATAGAAACAGTTAAGTCGCTTTTGACCGGATTATGTTCAAGATCAATACTTGTGGCTTCATCCTTGAAAGGATATACTTTTTTCATTCTTTCTAGGCACTCATGTAATTCAGATACTTTCATCTTCTCTCCCTTCCGCTAAAGCGGAAAAATTTTTCACGAATTTAGCACCTTTTCCGCATTTTTCGCATATTCCAGTGTTTCATATACCGCTATCGTTATATCCCCGTGTGGAAATATCCCGTACAGTCCATCAGTCATCATTATCCGTATCAACCCCTTCATCGGGATTCTCTCTATCGGACTTTCTATCTTTATTCCGTACATACTATCTCCATAACATTTGAACACATTTATCCAGTGCCTTTTGTCTGTCTATTCCCTTATACTCGCAGACTTCATCAAAGGCAGTCATATTCAGGTCATTCATATAAGGACACTCGTCACAATTAGGGGTGTTTACACTTTCCGATATGGTGTTGACACGCTCTATTGCTACACCTTTTCGTGTTAGGGTTATCTCCCCTCGTTTTATCTGTCTTAATATAGCCTCTGCACTCTCCCGGTTCAGATACTTCTGTAATTCCGCTTTGTCCTCATTGGAAAGCCGTATTGACAATGTTTTCGTATTTTCTGTCATGGTGTTTACACTCCCTTCTAAAAGTGTTTACACTTCGGTTTTGAAATAAAATTTGTGAGCAAGCATAGAGGTTCCCTCGGAGCGGCGGCGGCTCGCCACGGGGTGGGGGTGGCTATGTGGTATGGATTGCTATGAAACAATACACTCTCAGGAAATTTCAATCATTAAAAATTACCACTACACTATAAATTCTTGCTAAAAATACCATGCGTGTATGCCGTTCCCCGATTCCGAAAACGCCGCAAACCCTTGCCATTACTAGGTTTGTGCCACTTTCCTATCTGTTCGTGAAAGATTACTTTAGCGAATAGTTTACCCTTTCCCCGTGTCGTCGCTTATGTCTTCCACTATCTGTACGCTTTCCGCCTTCTCTAGCCTTGCCGCTATCGTGCGCATTAACTCCCGATCCTGGTCTGTCGTGACGTTTTCCGTCACTTCTACTCTCTCTATCGGTTTATCGCCGTGAGTATCTCTTATAAGCTCATACGCCTTCATGTTTCCGCTTACGGCTCTCCCTACGGCGACTAACTGAATCAAGTCATACAATGTAGCGTTAGGATTATCCCGCTTTAACTTCTGTATCAACTCATCCGGCACATCTGCCGCCGCTAGTATCTCATCATCGACTTTTAGTGTCAGTATCTTTTCTAGTGACTGTTTGGCTGTTTTCTTTTCGCCGTGTAGTTTTTGGATTGCTTCAGCGCCCTTCCGGCTTATCTCTTTTCTCTTTTCAGGAGCAAGCGCAGCAAAGTTATATTTATCGGGTTGCAGATTTAGCCATCCTTTTTGCATTCCTTCCGGCTCACGCTCTCCGGCTTTTATCTCGTCATATATAGTTTTTTTCTTCTTCCGCTCTTCTCGTTCTTTCTGAACCTTTTTGTTAGGCATTTGCAAATAAAAAACGTGCTACCCTTGGAAGGTAACACGCTTCTCTTTTCCTTTCGTTCTCTTTATGTATTTAATAATTAAAACTAACGCTATACTTCTTTTAACAATTATCAAAAAACGGCTCGTGCTCCAACTCCGGCAATCCTAGACCGCCGTCTATCTTCTCCCGGATTGCTTCAACTATGAAAGCATTTAGACTCATCCCGGCACTTTCCGCCGCCCTGGTTATTGTGTCCCGTGTCGGCTCGGTGTCCTTGCGCAGTCTCAATAATACTTTGTCATATGCTTTAGCGTCCCACTTTTGATCCGCTCTCCGCTTCGCTTCACTCTTCATGCTGTTTATATTATCACATATACATTATTATTCAAGGGCATACACCGCTTTCTGTGTATCTTGCACAATGCTAGCGGTGTATATTTGTGCAATCTGTCTATTGACCTATACCCTGCTAGCGGTGTATTATGGCATCATCAGGAACGGCAAACGCCGAACCACAAACCAAACACACGAGAAAAGGAGACAAAAACATGGCAAACAAATTATTCGCTTATGGACTTTCAAACAGAGGATGTTCAATCGGGACACAGCCGAACGGCTTCGATCATTTCGAGGACACAGACAAGGCAACGACGGGATTTTATAGCATAGTTTATTACGAAAACGAGTTGACCGCCGACGACATCAAGAATTATGAGTTAACACCTATAACAGAGGAAATCAAGACAGAGCCGGAAGCGCCCGCAGAAGTAAAGGAAGCGCCCGTTATATCAAGCGCCGAGGACATGCAAAAGTGGATAGAGGAAGACGGACTTTTAACAGTCGCTTCTTTCATGCTTAAAGAACACGACAACTGCACATTGATAATGTGGGCGGGCATTGAAGCCGGAATATTTACCGCCGAGGACTTAAGCAATTATTTATGGATCGGTAAAATGCCGAACTATCACACATTTAACGAGTGGAAGCGTCACGGCTACATAGTAAAGAAGGGAAGTAAGGCGGCTTTTAGTTGCCGGATATGGGACTATAAGACAAGCAAAAAGGGCGAATATACCGCCGAGGAAGCCGCAACAATGAATAGTATCATACACAATGCCGACGGTTCAGAAGTCAAGGAAGGCGATCCGAAAATGCACAGCCAGTATTACAAGTTTAACGCTTACTTTTTCGGGGCGGATCAGGTCGAAAAAATCAACTATGAATCGGTTAATCTCCCGGATGATTGCACAAGACGCACCGAAGGCGACACCGAAATCATAGAAGGCAATACAAAAGATATCAAGGAAATGTTAAAAGCAGCCGGTTATACATGGCATAGAAAAAACAAATACTGGTTCAGACTTGCAACAGCTTAACCCATACAGCCGACCGGGGCGGCAATTTCCCCGGAGAAAGGATAAAAAATGCGTCAGTATTGGAACATTCCCGAAGACAAAAAAGATGAATTTATGAATTTACAAATAGACTCCTGGAGAAAAAGAGCCGAACTACTGCAAGCCATAAAGCCGATTATAAAAGCCTACGACGGCAAAACCTATTCCAAAAGGTTTGATAAAGCCATAGAAGACAAGTACAACACCAAGGAAGACCGAGAAAATTATATATACGTTTCCCACTCATACGGCGACCGTTTATATATATGCGTCAAGTGCCAACGCTCTCTTGAAGTCCAAAAAGAGCATTACAGCGATCATTGCCAAATAAATGACTCGGAGAGTTGCCCCGGAATAGCGACATACACGCCGGAAGGCTCAAAGCTCCGCCGGATAGATGCCGCCGGAACGATAAAAAACATTGATTCAAGGATCGACGAACTGCATCAGGAGATAGATCAAAGCTTAAAAGCATATGCCAACTTGAAAGCGTATCAAGCCAAGATTGACGAAGTAAAAAAGGCATTACAGGAAGCCGCCGACCTTATAGGCAACGCTCCGAGTGAATTTACAGGACTATATAAAACCGAGTACACCTTGAAGGAAAGCAGATACTAACCACACCGCCCCGCCTACCGGGCAAAAGGTAGGCAGAAAGGAAAAATCATGGATATTAGAGACATAGCACAACGCATTTATGACATAGACCCTTGGAACGCACGCAATGAAGACGCAACGCCGGAAAGCATAGCGGAATCAATTAAAAACGACCCGTTGCCGGTTATTCAATACTTGATTGAAGTCATTGAAGATTTACAGTCATAGAAAGGAGCATCCATGAATAAACTACAATACAGAATCGACACACTCCACAAGAAGACAAAGCCCGTTTATATAATATCCGAATATCTGAACGAGGACGGATCACTCACAAAAAATATGTTTCCGGGTAAAGTATTTGGTACTAAGGAAGAAGCGCAAGAATGGGCGGAAATTACAGCCCGCAACACGATTTATTGAAAGGAGATAAACAATGATAACGACATTACAGTATCTTGGAATATATGAGGACACAATAGAAAACGCCGTTGCAACGGCAGAAAACGCACTGTCTCAATTAGATTTAGATATTGCATAGACGAGCTTAACGAGAGCGCATTTGAGGACATGAAAGCCCTTAACGACTGGGAACACATAACAAACACCATTATATCAGCCTATTTTGCTTGCGCTCAAAGCATTATAGAGCGTGAATTGCCGGACGTTGACACCGATTATTATGTGAATTGTGACGACAGTCATTTTTACATCGGCGGCGATGAAGTTTAGAAAGGAGATCAGACCATGCAAAGAATAGAGAACGTACTTGATGAATTGAATGTTAAATATGACTTAAGCGGCAATTATGGACTTGTTGAGTTTTGGACGGATACAGCCGGACAGGATATACCCGTTGAGATAGACTTTGACGGCACACCGGAAGACTTTGTTAATCAGTTTGTCGAATATGCCGACAATTACGATGTAGATGATGAAGTTGAGCTATACGTTAATATGCGAGGTCAAAAAGGCGTACCGGCTACGATAAGAGAATTATTAGATGACTGCCAGGAAGCAAAGGACACATTAACCGAAATAGCAAACAGACTTAATCAGGCATTGAAGGGGGAAAGAGTATGAATAACGCTAGACAGTACCATTATCAAGCAGATGTTGACATTTACGCAAAGAAGGACGACACCGTTGCCGGGATCATCACGGCGACAATGAAGCAGATACAAGAAGCGTACCAGGAGTTAATGGACGATTTACTTCTTGAATCGCAAGAAGCCTATTGATATAATATAAGCGTGTGTTTGCCCCGGTGGTTTTTCATGTTTCCACTGGGGCATTTTATTATTTCTTCGGAGTGTAGATTTTAACGCCGATTTTCTCCGCTAATGCGTAAAGCCTTGCGGTTTTCTCCTGTTCCGTCAATCTTTGCGGTTTGTGTTTCCTTGGTATGCTATCTTCTAATGGTTTAAGCCTGATGTATTGTTTCATTCGTTTGTTTCCCCCTTGAAGTATTTAGCTAACTTGTGAGCTATATCTAT
>Ga0326511_10001640_pt1 | contig 18445 bp, 10 predicted proteins | sample 0_2496_0518_D_FD_203701 | JGI IMG/M metagenome (GOLD analysis project Ga0326511, IMG submission 203701) | Bovine rumen microbial communities from UC Davis, California, United States - 0_2496_0518 | ecosystem: Host-associated > Mammals > Digestive system > Stomach > Rumen | place: USA... | reverse complement strand
AAGAGAAAAAAGGTGAGTGGAATCTTACGAGGTTTGCCACAGATACAAATTACCGTCTGCCAGGTCTTGCAAGCAAGATATTCAAGCAGTTTATCAAGGATTGTAGCCCTGTTGAGGTAAAGACCTTTCTTGATAGAAGGTGGAGCCATGGGGATGTTAATGTATATGATAGGATGGGTTTTAAACTTACAGAAACACTTGCTCCAGACTATAGATATGTAGTTAAGGGTCAAAGGCTACATAAGTTCGGATTCCGTAAACAGATTCTCCACAAGAAATATGGTTTGCCATTGACCATGACCGAAAAGGAGATGACAGAACAGTTAGGATTCTACAGAATTTGGGATTGCGGATTATACAAGTACGTTTGGAGAAAAGAATAAATAATGTTAAAATATTTTGAAATGATAAAAGAAAATATTATTTTTGCATAAAATCAATAATAGCAATGAATATACATTTTGATTATAACATAGGAGACAAGGTAAAGTTGACCAAGGAATTGAATAGTTCAACACATAAAAGGTTCTATGAACAATGGAACCTGAAGTTTGAGGAGGTCAAGGACAGAGAATATGTAGTTGAGAAATATGGTATAAGTGTGTGAAACTGTTGATGACCATTATATATGGGAATATGCCAAACTATACAAATCACAAAAGAAATATTACACAAGTAAATATGATGTGTATAAGATAGAACAAATGTTGAAACATTTGGGTATATATGACAAGGTGATGGAATTGGTTGACAAATTTTCTAAGGGAGATGAACCAAAAAAGAAAGCATCACCCAAGAAGAAAACAGCCAAAACAAAGAAAAAGGAGGATGATAAGCTAGAGAAACTATTAAGTGGCTTATCTGAAGAAGAATTAAAGAAATTAAAAGCAATGTTATAAGATGAGTAGATTTAAGATTGGAAATATTGTCAAGGACAAGGAGACTGACAAGATAGGTAAGATTATTGATATTTACAGGCACACTACAACTACTGACTTTGGTAAGAAGTGGACTGAGGTTATTTACTGTGTAAAGTTGGATGGACCTTTGAATGGTAAGGTTTGGATAAACAGATATGGACATTCTTTAGAGAAACAATGTTTCAAGGTAAAAGCCTCTATGAAGAATTTCCATCCTACCTTGACTGTCTACGACTATAAGGTTATCTATGATGATGCCTTCAATCCTATGAATTTGACACTTGCAACAAGAATGAGGAAGGATGGTGAGAATGCCATAATTACAGTAGGTTTTGCAAAGAGAACCGTAGGTGATGAGTCTAATGATAAGATTGGAATAGCAAAGGCAGAGTGGAGAGCAAGACATAATCCAATCTGCATTATAATTGATAAGAAATGGAAAGACATTAGTGAGGAATATGCTCATGCTGTAATGGATGCACAATGCAGTTGGTTGAGAAAATATTGGAAAGAGTTTGTTGAAAAGGAAAAAACAGAAATAATTCCAATGTTGAATAAGCAGAAGAAGATGTTTAAGTAAGATTTGGAGAGGAATGATTAAGTTCATTCCTCTTTTTTGCTTATATATGTCAAAAGTTTATATTTTAGGTAATTATAGTTATATAAATATATAGTATTTTTATGGCTAAGAAGCAATATTTTGGCATTAAATACCCCTTTACTAATATATCTGTTGAGAAGTATGAGTTAGACCTTAATAACAGTGAACATGAGGCTATTACGAGTGAATTATTACACTTGATATTTACTCCGAAAGGTCAGAGGTTGAGGAAGCCTAATTTTGGTACTAATCTCATTAAATTCATCTTTGAGACGAATAACAGTGACACATGGATTGGGGTAAAGCAAGAGATACAAACCTCAGTAAGTGAATGGCTACCAAACGTAGCATTGAATGATGTTAATGTAATGGTAGATGAAAGTGGAACTGAGATTAACGTAAGGTTGGATTATTCTATCAAGGAGGGCAGTGATGCCTATGATTACAGTATAGTGGTACAGATTTAACAAATGGCAACAAATCATATAAATTATCTTTCAAGAGATTTTGAGTCTGTAAGAAATGAGATACTTTCTTTCAGCAAGTCCAATTATCCACAGTTGAGTGACAACTTTGGTAATGATGCAAGTATAAGTTCATGGATTGTGGATGTTATGGCTGATTGTGTGGATAATCTCAACTATCATATAGATAGGACATTCCAAGATACACAGATTAATTCTACCACATCAAAGACTGCCTTGATGAATATTGCAAGGTCTAATGGTTTAAAGATACCAGGGCCAAAAGCAGGAATGTGTGAGGTTACATTTTCATGTATATTACCTGTTGGCTATTATCAGTTTGAGACAAACTCAAATGACATTTCTCAGCCCAATTGGAATGTAGCTCCTGTAATACAGAGGAATTGTGTCATTTCGGCAGGTAACATCAACTATACGATTGATGAGAATGTGGATTTCTCAGAACAATTTAATGCTGATGCTTGTTCTAATCGTACCTATACCCCAAGAAGGAATGCCAATGGTGTGATTACAGGATATACGGTAACTAAGAGTGTCATTGCAACGGCAGGTACAAGAAAACAATACAAGAAGATTCTTACTGACAAGGACATCACACCTTTTATGGAGATTATGCTACCTGATAAAGATGTGATGAACATTGAATCCATTATTTTCAAACCAACTTCCAACCTTAGTGTTGCACCAGAAATCAATGAATACTATGTTGATGAAGAAGAGTATTATTACCGTGAAGGTGCATTGAAGACATATAGGTTCTTTGAGGTAGAAGCTCTTACAGACCAATGGAGGTGGGGTAGTGAGATTAGTGGACTTGATGAGAAGATTATCAAGGACAAGTATAATTGTGAGAGTTATGTTGATTATACTGAAACAGGAAGGAAGGATACAATTGATTCTGACGCTAGTCGCAGGACAACAAGATATTATAAGGGACAATGGAAGCCATTAAGGCAAAAATTCGTCACAGAATACACTGATAACGGCTATCTGAAGGTTATTTTTGGTTCAGGTGTAGATTATCGTCAGTTCCCTACAGATAACAGCGTATATAGTCAATATAGGTTATCCAGAGTCATGAATAATGACATGTTGGGAGTACTGCCTAAAGAAGGATGGACAATGTTCATATTGTACAATGTGGGAGGTGGCGTAGAGACCAACATTGCCAAGGGTGCAATCAACACAATCAAGTCTATGCAGGTAGATTTTCCGCATGCTGATACAAGCATTGAAACGGCTGTACGTTCAGAGGTGATACGTTCTATGAAGGTTACGAATAATACCATAGGATTGTCAGGTAAAGATGCTCCAAGTGTTGCTGAGATTAAGAATTTCATTAAATACAATACAGGCTCACAAGGAAGGTGTGTTACTCTGAAAGACTATCAATGTAGGGTAATGTCAATGCCTCCAAAGTTTGGCTGTCCCTACCGTGTAATCGGTTCAGAGGAGAATAACAAAATCGTACTTAACGTATTAGGTATGTCAGCTAATGGTAACTTATCAAAGGCATTACCATCTACTCTTGTTGAGAATATGGAGAAATACTTGAGTCATTACAAGTCCATAAATGATTATGTAGAGATAAGGTCAGGCAAGGTTTACAATGTAGGTTTCCTTATTGATGTATTCATTGATAAATCTTATAATTCTGCGGATGTTGTTTCAAGTATTATAAAGACAGTCAAGGATTATATGGATGTTGACACCAAGGATATGGGTGAAGATATATTCATTGGTGATTTAAACAAGGAAATAGCTACATTGGATGGTGTTATCAGTCTTATTGATATTAAGATTTACAAGATAAACGGAGGTTCATATTCTACTGATATATGCCCATTGCCTTCAATGGCAGATACAGAGAGTAGTGTGTGTGGCGAAAGAGAGGACAATGCCAAATTCCATGTAAATGGTGCTAATGCTGAAAGGATAGACCTTGATGCAATAGATTCAGTATTGTTAGGTGATTGTAACGCAATGTATGAGGTCAGGAATGACAATGACATACAGGTAAGGATTAAGCAGAGGTAATTATTAAGTTAATGGCTTTCCAAGAATATAGGATAAAAGCAGATACAAACAGTGATGAAAAGGTCATACATGTCAATCTCAAGCAAGAGGTTGATGTAATAAAGATACTTTCATTGGAGCTGAATTCAGAGGATACATATCAGTTACACACGTCAGGCTATGGGGTCATAGTTGGACGTGTGTTAGGTAATGGTGCATACGGTATTCCTAACGTCAAGGTTTCTGTTTTCATTCCACTTGATAATGATGATAAGGAAAATGTTATTATATCAGGTGAGTATCCTTATGCTACATTACAGACAAGAGACGGAGAGGGTAACAAATACAACTTGTTGCCTAATGTCACTTATGGAGGATATGATGGAAAGCATAAGCCTATTGGCAGTTTTCCGAACAAGAGGTTGATACTTGACAACAATGGACAGATAGAGGTGTTTGACAAGTATTGGAAATATACTACTGTCACCAATGAGGTTGGTGACTATATGTTGTTTGGTGTTCCGACAGGAGTTACACAAGTTCATATAGATTGTGATATATCTGATATTGGCTTGTTGTCTCAGAGACCTTATGACCTTGTAGCGAAAGGTTATGATGAGAATCTGTTTAATTCCATGACGGAATTCAAGACAGACAACTTAGAAAATGCACCTCAGATTAAGTCACAGAACAAGACCGTGACTGTGTTTCCTTTCTGGGGAGACAAGGATATTAACAGAATTGGGATTACAAGGTGTGACGTTGATTTAGACTATGATTTCACTCCTTGTTGTGTATTTCTTGGCAGTACTATTACGGATTCTACAGATGGCTTTATAGGTACTGATGGTGTCCCCAATGGTACAAGTGGTAATTTTGATACTTTAAGGACTTGTACGGGTGATATTGAGATTATTCGTCAAACAGATAATGGAAGCATTGAATCTATCAAGGAAAACGTAAAGGGCATAATTGATGGAAATGGTGTGTGGTGTTATCAAATACCTATGAATTTGGATAGGATAGGAATGGATGAAGAAGGTAATACCATTCAGATTAACACACCAGGCAAGGGTATTCCTACAAGGGCAAGGGTAAGGTTCAGAATCAGTTTGAACACAGGTGATGCAATGACTTGTAAGATGCTTGTACCTAACAATCCTAAAATCAGTCATGAGGTAGATTATCCATTAAATTTACAGACGGATGAAGAATGGGAAAAGTGGTATGAGTTTGGAAAGGATACGCCAGAATGCTGTTTTAGGGATTTATATTGGAATAAGGTATATTCTGTAAAGCAATATTATCCAAGGATACAGAATGGACCGATTGACCCTGTACCAACAGGTCCTGAGTATGCAGGCGAAAATGGTTTATATAATGCAAGCAAAGATTTTTATGCCAATGCACAACCAGATTTAAGCCAGTTTCCGCTGAATTATTCTAATTCTTTCAATTGCATATATTCCATTTATCCATCTAACTTTGTTAATTGTTTTCCTTATAACACTATGTATGCAGGTGTAGAACATAGAGCAATTAACCAAGATAATGATGAAGTGAATTTGTGGTTTAAGCATCACATGACAACAGAGAGTAGGTCAACTTTGAAAGAAAAGGGATTACATTTCTGTTTTGAGAACGATTGGGTTAATGGTTGTCTTTATTTCCCTAATGTATCTGTGTTAAAGGTAGGTAATACTATAAAGTGTTTTAATCAAAACAACAATAAAACCTATCTGACAGGCAGACATGCATTAACGTATAAAAACGGAAGGTATGGGGCTTGTATTTGTGATAATGCACATAAAAAATGGTCAGGAGATGGAATGTCTGTGACAACTATGGTAAAAATGACCACTACAGGAAATGGGTATTACGTTTTTTACAAAAGTGATGGTAATGGGAATAACTTATTTGTACAAGAAAGAGAATTTACAGTTAATGATGTAGTTGGTGCTAAGTACTGTGATGGGGGCTTTAATGCTTCTGGTATTTCACAAGGTGGTTCTGTTACAGAAATCAATAGGGCAGTAGATGTTGCTGTTTGTTTGATGGAATTGACCAATGGAAGTTCAGCAATGAATAATGTGACGATTGAAAAATTTTCACGTTTTTCACAGATACGTTTGAATAGTGGCATTATTAAAGTCAAGGGTAATGTGTTGTATTATAATTGTGGTGAAGGAACATGGACTGATTTCAGGAGGCTTTATGCCACAGACATAATCAATTTAGGTAATTTATGTGACGTATTGGATAATTTACCCCACATTTACGAAAAATTGCCAGATTCTTCTTTTACTATTCCGCCTATGGCACCCAATTATGAATTGGATGAGTCAGGAATGAATATGAATGGTACAAGGCTTATTGTTGAGAAGCAATGGGGTGAAAATGTAGATGATGACAACATTGACATTTACGGCAACGATAAGTATTTGGAGCAAGATAAGATACAGGATAAAGTTACGAATAAATATGATGCCTCTTTCTTGGACAGTTGTATAGAAAGCTATTGTGCAGTAAACAATATAAGTGCAGGTGCTTTTCCAGGGGTGACTAAAGACAATTACTTGCAAATAATTCAATATGCACAGGAAAGATATTCTTTATTCTTCGGACAAAGGTCAAAATATGTATGTAACTACTTGCATTACCTTCCTACCACATTTGTTAATACTTCAAGGATATGTGAGTTAGGTGTCACAAATGACCATAGGACTTATGGTAAGAAGAGGACACTTAATTATATGCACACAGATAGGGATGATTACCCTATAAATGGAATGATTGACCGTTTTGATATTACTGATAATCAAATAAGGTCAGAATTCGCAAGTCTGAATTATGATGTGGAGAAATCAGCATTTAACCCATCAGATAAAAGGAAATATTTTGTGCCCACACCAATGTATATGGTAGATTTTGATGGCAGATTGAAGGAATATGTAAATGCAAGAAAATTCTATCATGTAGATGAAAACGAAGATAAGGCATATATCAAGTTTAGGTATGGAGACATTGGCAATGGACCTGTTAGATACCGTAAAACAGTATTTAACAAGGAGGAAGAACCTTTTGTTGATTATGGCTATGCTGAAGATAACCCCATATTTGCTAACACCATAAATGAAGACTTGATACTTACTGAGAATTCATTTTATTTCTTCTTTGGTTTGAATTATGGTTATTCAGCATTAAATAAGCTCAAAGGCAAGTATTGTGAATGGGATTCACAAGATGTTGGAGAATTTGAGACCATTGAGGATGAAGATATATTGTTATGTCATACAGTTACATATAATACTATGGATGATAACATATACTTAGATTTGTATGCTGATGGCACAAGTAAAAGGTATTCAGGTGAAACTAGAGATTATGAGCTTTGCAAGGAAGATGATTCCATAATTGTTAGTGGTACTGTAGATTATTCTAACAGTTTTGAAGCAAGTTATTCTTGCCCTATTACCAAAGGTTATCATATCAGGCATAAGTGGTCTAACAGTTTAAATAGTCCTGCTAGTGCATTTTATGGTAAATTAGTGACCTTCAAGATTTCATACACTGATGAGAAGGGCAATAAAAAGATGCAAAGTCATCCGTTTACGTTCACCATTTAAAGTTTTTATGAAGATAAAGTTAAATAAGGCAAATTCCTTACAGAGTTCCAACAAGAACAGTACTCTGCAAGTGAATCTGTCAAATGACAGGAAGCCTATCATAGATGAAGAGATTGTAGATGTTGTCAATGAATATTCACAATATCTTAATGAGAGGATGGCTTGTGACAAAATCAGGCTATCTTGTCAGGTTAATGTCATGGCATCCAACATTCTTTTTAACCGTGTTACGGAAATAGTCAAGAATGAAGGTGCTGAGAATTGCAGTTGCCTCAATTTCTCTCCTAGTGTTGTTGATGGTGTCTATGTGAAGAAAAACAAGATATGGGGAGGAAGTAACATAGAGGACTGCATTAAGGACACACAGATAAGCAAGGTGTATGACTACTTTCCTGGATTGGATATATTCAATAATCACATCTTACGTTCGTTGGATAGCACAGCAATTATTAGTGGCAAAGTATCTGATGATAGTTTTAATACGATAGAGGATTATCTTCTTGATTTGGATGGGGAAAAATATGTAAGCTGTGCATTAAGTTCTGATACTCATACCAAGCTACATATGTATGACAAGTCCAATATCATTAATTCCCCTCAAAAGGAGTTAAGACAAAGATTATCTGACAAAAACGGTTGGTTAGGGTTTGTCAACAGGGCAAAGATGACAAGTATGGATACTGAGGGTAATTATCTAAGTATTGAGAGGGTAATCAACAATCAGGATACCAACAAGTTCATAGAAATGTATCCCAATCACACACATTTTGACTTATTGCCACATTTTAACAAGTCAAGGAAGAGAAAAGAGAAAAATTGGGAATATTGTTTATGTTATCCATACTCTTCAACCACGGAAAATATTCCATGTATCAATGAAGACGGACATTTAAAGATAATATTCATTGATGAAGAAATACAAGATGATGATGGCTTGCAGAAAGTTATGATAATGTCATCTTGTAAGCACGGTTTAAATGTGGGTGATACAATCAACATATACAAGAATTCAGAAGATGGGTTAAGTGGTGATACATTAGTAGAGGAAGGGATTGTTATTGATACGATAATTAATGATTATTCTTTCTATATCTATTTGTCGGATAACTTATGTGAAAGGTGGGTATCAGATTTGGACAAGAGTATGTTTACAAGTTATGATTACAAAAATAATATTTTTGTTATGAGTGGAAGGACTTGTCATTCATACAACGGAAAGGTGAATTGTGACTTTGACCATGAAGACCATATTGGATGTCAGAATCTTTCTTTTTGCCGTACCGTGAACAATGAAGAATGTCAGTATTATGTCCGTATATTCTCACGTTTACCTAATTTTGAGTTCATGGATGGTACAGTAGACGAAGAGACTATATATCAAGAACAAGAAGGTTTAGATAGGTTGCCTGTCATATATTATGCACAGCAGAAATATGAGCATAATAGTGTCTTGTCAAGAATGTCTTATGCAAAGAATATATTCAGTGACAACATCCATCAGATAGCATATACTGATGATATTTGCTTCAATTATCTACATGATAATTTAGGAAGACCATTATCATCCTTATATTTATGTTTTTTCAAAACGAATTATGGTCACAAAGACTGGTATAATGGCAATACTAACTCAAGCAAGGTAGAATATTCACATTGTTTTGGAAAATTGAATTGTGGTTTAGAGCTATCTCCTGATGCTCATATATATGGCTACCATAGTGGCAATACAAGAGTAATGAATAACATTGAAAATGGCTATGGTGGTTTGGATATGACGATTTTAAGGGGTAAGTTAGAATCTTTAGATGATGATGAAATATCCTTTAAGAACATGGTTTGTTTCTATGGTGATTTGTGTGAATACTCAAGCCATAGCATACAGGAAAGGATATTACAACCTATCATACATAGATTCAACACACAACAGAGAGAATTGAGTGAAAGCAATTTATCTACAGTTGTAAATTTTCCTACAAGTATATCTTTTGATAAGATATTATCAGATGGATATTTTGATAAGAATAATACAAGCAATATTGCTTTCAGTGCTGCAAGCATTCAATGGCTTGAGAATACTACAAGCCAGAAAGAGGGATATGTTTATCAATCTACTTTTGAGATACCATTAAGGGCTTGGAGCACCCAATTAAATTCTTTCAGTCCCATAGACCTTAAACTTTATGGGATTGTGTCAAGCAATGGCAAATATATAGTGACAACATCTGAAGAACATTACCTCAACAAGGATTATAAAGTAGTGTTATTCAACAGCATTACAAAGGATACATATGTTTGCAACATAGAAGAAATAGTTAATTCTAATAGGTTTGTATGTACAATCAACGGAGTTGAAGATAAGGTATTCAATGTAGAAGAACTGAAGCTATATAAGATGCCTGAAAGCATTCCACCTTATGCAAAGTTACATGATGGCATTTATTATTGGAGGTATTTATATGAGAATGGTTTTGAAGACACAGACGGAAATATAGAAGAATATCCATTCACCAATAATTGCCTATATGTCAATAAGTTGATAAACATATTTGTACGTAGGCAAGACCCATTTGGGGATTATGGTTTAATGGATGACAATCTGTTGGATATAGAAATTCTCAATGGAAGGGAAGAGCCTATGGAGCATTATGATGAGGTTATTTCTTATAAGGAAAGAGATTCAATATGTTAGAATATAATATCAGATTAAATAGTGATTCAAGGAAGGATTTCTTAGATTTGGATGATTTTTACGTTCATCCAAGTCTAAGTATCATTTCGGGTACTACTGAGAAGGTACAGAACTTGTCAATGAATGATGAGTTTTGGGTATCTTCGGAATATCTGCCGTTTGACAAAAGAGTGAATGTTGAGTTCTTGGAGACTGTTGTTAGAAACGGATATATACTCTATGAGCAAGAGGTGGAGATACAGGTATTATATTATCATAGTGAAGCACAAGAGAAGGACATTGCTGCCTATTATGTTGAGATAGATGATGTTGTTTATTACAAGAAGAATAACAAATTCAACATAAATGGGGATTTCATAGAAGTAGAAAACAACCAATCTACCATAACCATACTAAAGAAGGCATATGTAGAAAACGGCAAGGTTAATATTGATGGGAAAGTTTATAATGTTATTATTAATGACAATGGTGTTATTGTATCTGATTCTATGGGCTATGGCTGCTCTTACAATCTTGTTACCTCTCATGTTGATAGAACACCTGTGGAAGTCTATAAAATCGGATTCAGGAATGAGCCAGAAACAATTATAGACATCAAGAAAACAACAAGGTTTGGGTATATACCTTTCATTGATTATGATGGGGAAAGAATAGAACTTCAGAAATTGTATGATGATGAAGGTGATTTTACTGGCTATGGTGTAAAAATAGGTACTGAGCAATATCTCATGGAAACAGATTCATCAGAAGCATTGGAAATGGGTCTATCAAACCCTGACGTGTTTCAAATGATGGAATTTGACGGTGAAGGGGGTATCAATATTGATGGCATAGATTACAAGATACAGTTTGAGCCAAGAGATTATGAAGAAGGTGATTTCCTTTGCTTTGAGACAAGTTCTTCTAATCCTACCATAATGATAGGTGATGTTGTTAAATTAAAGTCAACTGACTATGCAACTATTGTGGATGTGTTAGGAGAAGGAGAACATAAATACACTTTCATAAATGCCATACGCTATAATAGCATAAGGAATCTATGTGATACTGTAACAATAGGAGACAAGGAATACAGATTGGATTATGTAGGAGATTCTTCTAAGCCTTATGTAGGGATGCTTGCAACGGTTGACTATGGTAATGAGACGGAGATTTTCAAGGTTCTTTCCGTCAAGGATAATAGGGCAACTGCATTGGTAAAAGTCAAGAAGCAAGGTGATGAGTGGCAGGAAGCATATACCATAACAAGAAACCTTAGTGGTGGCACAGAATACATAAAAGCCACGAATTATAATATAAAACACTATGATGGTTTTTTGGTAGATGGGATTGCCTACCCTATTGAGGCTTCTGAAATATATGATTCAGAAGGTTTTGTCATTGACACAAAGAATGTATTATATCTCAACAAGCCCGTAGAGTATGAACTTAAGGTAGAAACTGTATTGGGTAATAACAAGATAATATGTGTGCCAAACATTGACAGGGAAATAGTACAAGAAGAGGATTATTACATACAAAAGAATTTGGTTTTCTCAACTTTGGTCAATAATAGCAACTTTGTTATGTACCGAAGAGGAAGTATGTTTGGTATGAAGGATTTAACAGCTAAAAAATGGCTAAAAGAAGCCGTAGAAGCCCCTAAACCTACCTCAACCTATATATTATCCCAATCACGCCAAAAAATACGCCTATATCGTGAAAATGAGGCTTTTGCAATTACTTTCGGAATGTCTTCAAACATTAATAATGACGGTTTGAGAGAAGACCTGTTATTAAATTACAGTACAGAAAAGGGAGAGGATGCCATAAATAAGATTGTTGATATGGAAAAGGATGTTTATTCTCCAATTATAAGAGAAGAGGAAGAAGAAATATCCGTAGAAAACATAATGTTTAATCTGCATTTCCGTACAAGGGATTTAGAGACGTGGAGAATGATAAAAGATAAAGGCAGAAATGGCACGGTCAAGGATGACACTACTGACAATCCAGAAGAATTGGATGTATCTAATTTGTATTCAAATTGGTTCGTAACTGACTACTATCCGTACAATGAAATTATCAAGAACGGTACGAATGAGCAAATAACCAAGCTTATGAATCTTTCGGATTTGTTGGGTCTGTTATATTTTACGACCAATGATGTGGAGGTTAACAGACCTAAAGTATCAGGTTCATTCTTGAGATTGACATATTATGATTCAAGAGACCCTGAAAAGCAAAACTTATTGGGAACAAGCGTATTGTATCTAAACACAAAAGGTTATTTTGATACATTGAAGAGGTCCAAGGAAGGAGAAAACGTAGCATATGAAGAAGTGGCATTAACCTTTAACCCTAATAGAACTTCAAAAGAAGGTAATAGTGATATGTTCTTCCCTGATTATGGAAAGAACCTTGGTGTTTTCATGGAGTGTTATACAAAGGATACAACCAAAGTGTATTATACCACCTCTGATATGGAATTTGATGAAACTAAAAGGTTAGGCAGTCATATTAGTGTTAGTGATAGATATGATACTTCACATTCAAGCGAAGGTTTTTATACATATTTGCTAAAGCATATAGCTAACAAAAGGAAGAAGCAGACAATATACCTTAAGATTGAATTCTTCCATGCAGGTTTAGGTATAAAGATACCTATGTGTATCCCTACTGATAAAAACATGAATGCAATATCTATATGGAATAAGGCACAAGTAGAAAACCTTAAAGATGGATATAACCCTAATGAGGTTATATTGAGGCAATATATACCTATTGACATATCATATTCCTTGGATAGGAAAGAGTTTGTGTATGAGATTTCTTCTCAACGCAACTTCTCTAATGCAATCAAGCAAGATAACAACCTTGTATTTAATCTGTTTGAAATCAAGTCTGATTAATGGAAAATATTTCATTCAAAATATCATTGGAATCATACAAGTCACGCATGCCGTTAATCTTTCCTTCATTGATTGACGGCAAGGTGAATTATGTTCTTAGTACCTCATTGGAAAATCGCAAGAATGGTAATTATGGTGGAATTCCGTTGAACCTAGAACCTAAGATTGTAGGTTATCTTAGTAATTTCACTCCTGAAATGGCAGTGAAATATGGTAACTATGCAAAGACATTCACCTATGAGGAAATCTTGGAAATATTTACCTTTTTTCAAAGGTATTATTCTTATATTTATTCCAATGAAAGTGTATATGAAGATTTGCAGGATTATGCTGATTCCATAACTAATATAAGTGAGAATGAAAGAGAATCATTTGTACAAATGGAAAAGACTTTCAAGGAATATGGAGGTGTAAAATTCTACAAATGGTTGTTGGATTATTATTTTGGGATTATAGATTTCCGTTTTGAATATACTACATACTATAATCAACCTGTAACCTTAGAGTGGCTGAAGTGTGTGGATAACTTACCTCCTGTCCTTTATTATGTGGATGCTTATGACTTTTATCAGGATATATCCTTGATGCATGACAAATTCAAGGACATTGACAACATCATCAAATGTGCCAATGTTGATGCTTGTTGTGAGTGTGCAAAGTACTTTTCTTACGGAGGCAATAAGCTTTATGAAATATTGGGGGCTTGGATTGAAAGGATAAACAATAACCTTGAATTCCTTCAAACCGTACATGAAGATAATGTCAGCAATTTAAGCATATGTGTTAATCTAAAGAGGAAAGTTGAGGATTTAGGCAATTTCTCAATGTTCTCTGCTGATTTCATACCTGGCAATGAATATAACATAGGAAATGTTTGCACCTATGAAAATGATGTGTATATTTTAAAGGAAGGTAATGGATACAAGATAGATTCTGCCACGGAAACTCCTGTTTTTGATGCGGATGGATGGGAAAGATATATCAACGTATATAATCAAAAGCATCAAGATATGGGACTTGATTTTGATAGTCTGTCAAGTGACCATGTGGTTAGCGGAAGAACTGTTTCCATGCTTGAGGAGTTCTTGGTTCGCACCACAGATGCAATGGGTAACATATTACCAGGAAGGTTTGAGCCTAACCAAGAATCTTATTGCCCACATCCTGCTGAAAACTCCATTATAGGTTTGCCTTATATTATAGGCACTCCTGCTAATATAGACAAAGAAGATGGGGATACATATTTTGGGGATTTGTTATATGCCATACATTTCTATCCATGTGATTCAACAGGTAAAAGGATAAGTGATGTTGTTTTCAGTGCATATGCAAATGACAACCCTATAGAATCAATCAACAAATCTATTGAGATTGCACATGAATTGGAATATTGGGACGAAGTTATAGGTGCTGATTTTGAATATTACAAGGGTGCGGAATTGACGTATAATGGTGGCAGGTTTGAGGTGTGTGAGAAGAATGGCAAGAAGGTAGGGGTGAAATGTATAGACAGATGTAAATTAGAAATAAAGAATACACTCTATTACCTCACCTCTAATGAGTCTTATCCTATAAGGTATTATAATATCAAATATAACATTGAAACAAGGGAAAGTGATGCCTATGGGAAAGAAGTTGTACATAAGATGTGTGAGTTCTATCTCAACCCTAAATGCTATGAAGCAAATTACAGGAATCTGATTGCATCACCATTATTCCGTAAGGATGAGACATTAGGCTTCTCAGGGCATGAAAAAGTGATAGACAATATTTATATAGACAGAGGATATGCTACTGTATTGGATAGGCATTTGAAGGTCTGTGAGGTAAACTCTCTTGACGAATTGGTGTCCTATGGTAATGGTAGTTTTGATATAATTAATTTGGAAACACAAGGTTAAATAAGGTATGGCTAACGGCTTATTTGGTACGAATATACCTGTATCAATAGACAATATAAGTGAGTGTGTGGATATATTCTATTCATATTCTCCAACATATAATTCCACAGATGTAGAATCAGCCCAATTCACGAAACTGGATGCAAGTAATCTGAGAAATGCCATTTCAGATGAAGAGAACAATTCTGTGGTTGAGGGCATGTATAACTTGAAATTGCCAATGGACATATTTGGCAAGAAGGGAATTTATACCATATATATAAAACCAAAGGAGATACCAGCAACCATTATGGATGTTTCCACATTAAGAGACTTTTCTAACGTTAGAGGAATTGTCTTTGATACAACACAGTTACCATCTATCTTACAGACTAACAATTCAATGGTAGGATATAGGGTTATATACTTGAATGAGGATGGAACACGTTCATCAGATGTAAGGATTATCACTTCCAATAATTCTTGTGAACCTTCAACATCTACCTCAACAAACGCAAATTCAAATTCTTATAGCTATATCTACAATGAGAATGGAAGTCTTATGTTTGCTACGGTGACGCCATCAATGCCATTGTCATTCAAAGCCACATCAACACCTTTTATAGGTAGGGCTACACAGAAGGTATATCTTGTGAATACATTGTTTGAACCTGTCAGGATAAATCTTGAAATGACTGAGAATGATGCAGATACAATTGCTACGTTGATAGATGGTACACAGTTGAGAGACCTGAATAGAGGCATTATTACAACCTTCAATGACAAGAATCAGATTGTATCACAACATGAGGTTTCAACACTCAAGGAAACAGAGACAGGTACACCTCAGTTTGAGATTAAGGAAAAGAAAGTGGGAAATATTGACTTCACACAGACAATAACAGATAAAATAGACTAATCAAGATGCCTAAATATATCAAGAGTCATTCTAACTACAGACTTTCTACTAAGCATCAGAACGTTAATGGTGGTAAAATCTTGGAGAGAGATATTACCACCATTGGTGGTATTAGCCCATTTGCAATGGGACAGAATACAATACATTCATCAGGAAATTTCATTATTGCTATCAATGATACCACAGGCCCTAGCAGACACATCAAAAAAGGTGGATGGGTGAATAATGACATGAGCGGTTCAACATGGACTTACAATGTTCTTACAAACCAAGCAAGTGACGTAAATGCTTCCATTGCAAACAAGATTCTTTTGAAGAATGACTATATGGATTTCCGTACATTTGCCTGTTATGGTTCATTAGCTGATTTGGTTGAAAATTCCGTAGGTGATATTCTTGAAAGATTTCCTTATGAAATTTATACTGATGAAGGTAATGGAGAGTATGTGGAATACACCGTAAAAGGTAGTTTAGATGCTACTGAATTAACACATGAAGGTATTGTATCAGGTAGAGGCATTAAGGCTACAAGTGCTGATGATACCCCTACTGTAGTTAATCTTGGTGATTTTATCCCATCTGTAAGTGCTAATGGTGTAACGGATAACACAGAAGAGTTTCAGGATGCAATTAATGCTCTGTCTAACAATAGTGTCTTATATGTTCCTAATGGTAAGTATAAAATCAGAGGATGTAAGATTATACGCAAAGGTATAAAGATTACAGGTGCTGCCAAGAGTGAAGTTAAGTTCTATGGCATTACAGGAGACACACAACCTCTGATAATTATTGAGGATAAGAATGGTATAGAAATATCTAATATTACGATTTATAACCATGAAGGTGTTGCTATTTCAGGCATGACCAATTATTGTTCATTCCATGACATTAATGCCTTTAATGTTAATACTGTGGTTGCATTGGACTCTACTGAAAGTGCTAGTGGGAATGTTTGTTATAACATTGCTTGTGTCAATGGTGAATATGCAGTAAAAGCAACGAATCAAACAGAGTGTAAAATTTATAACATTAAAGGTACAAATCTATCCAAGAATACTGTATATGTTGATAATGCAATAAATGCCAATATTAGTAATGTATCTTTGTCTGATGATGAAAATATCAGTGGTACTACCGTTGATTTGAACAATGTTAGTGGTGGTACAATAAATTATGTCTTATCTAAGGGGTGTAAGGCTCTGAATACAGATAAAGTCAGAGATTTTGAAATAACTAACATATTAGCTGTTGGTAACAAAACTTCTGATTGGGCTGTTGAATTGAAAGGTGACAATTCATTGGAAACACCACATAATGTCATTGTGGAGAACGTATTTTGCTTAGGTGGCAAAGCCTTTATGAAAATGAGCAATGGCTTTAATGGTACAGTTCATAATATACGCTTACATTCCGAAGATGGTAATACAAATGGACAATTTGGAATGCTTCATTTGTATAGCACCAAAGAAACTAACATAGATGGTGTACAAATCTCCAATGGTAATTTAGGTGGTGAAGGCAAATCTATTGCCATTGCTTTTTCTGCGGGTGAAATGACCAACTGTGGCATTGGTCCTGTGAGAGAAGGAACCGTGGCAAGTACAGTTGTAGTACAAAGTGGTACTTATGTCTTATCTACTGACGATTTAGAGGCAAATTATATACCATTGTCAGAATCAAACGATAGGACTACCATTGGCTATATTTTGTCGGAAAACGATGCAGATATTAATAGTGCTACGGAAATTATAACTAAAAACGAATCAACACGTTATAATATTAGTGCCATTGCAAGAAGCCATAACAAGGATTATTTTAATGTAGATTGCAATTACAAGGATAGCGAAACACAGGATGAAGAAGATGAAGAGCTTGTCAATATGTATGTCAAGAGTCCTGCTTCTGCATCTATAAACATATATAGTGGCATTACTACACCTCAAAGTGAAGAATATGCAGAAGGATGGTATGTTATATCTAATCCAGGTAACATTAATTTACATAGTGTTAATGTTGAGGAGTGTGAAAACCTTAATCCATTGAAATATTTTGCGAATGGTGGTTATCTTAATTATGGCTTATTCTTTGACCAATTTGACCCTACTCCTGATGATGGGTATTCTTTTGAATGGCAAAGTCAATTGAATTGTTATTCTATTTCATCTGTTACGAATAATCTATCTGTAGATGTGTTAGATAAGAATTATTTCTCTTTGTATTTCAATTCTGAAGGTACTTTCAAATATATCAACACTATCAGTACTGTTAATGAAATTACCGTAAAAAAAGGTCAGACTGTCTATGTAAGAAAAGTGGATAATACTTACCATGTATATGATAGATATTGCCCACAAGTAGGTGATTTTGTTGCAGAAATAAAGATTAATCCTATTGATTGTGTAGTATGGGAAAGGACAG
>Ga0326511_10001639_pt1 | contig 18446 bp, 15 predicted proteins | sample 0_2496_0518_D_FD_203701 | JGI IMG/M metagenome (GOLD analysis project Ga0326511, IMG submission 203701) | Bovine rumen microbial communities from UC Davis, California, United States - 0_2496_0518 | ecosystem: Host-associated > Mammals > Digestive system > Stomach > Rumen | place: USA... | reverse complement strand
TACATGGTAGGAATAAGGAACAAGGTGGGGTTGCGACGGTTTACTTTGAACGTATACGACATATACACATTCTTCACAATTTCGTCAGTAGTAGACTGGTGATTCTTCGCGTAGTTCCATACACGGGAAAGTACCAACGAGTCTATTGACCTGTCGCGAGAAAAACAAATGCTGGGCATGAATGTGATCATGCCCAGCGTCAGTATGAGGATGTGCAGTTTACGATTCACGACCCCAAAATTACAAATAATTTTTGGAGTCACAAAACTTTTAACCCAAATATTTCATCAGAATGCGTGCATTACCTGAGTCGCGGAGCTTGGCAATGCTCTTCTCGCGGATTTGGCGGACACGCTCGCGGGTAAGACCCAGCTGGTCGCCAATTTCCTCGAGGCCTTTCTCGTGACAGCCAATGCCGAAACACTCGCGGATAATGGTAATCTCACGATCCTTGAGTACCTTCTGAAGGACGGTGTTCAACTCCTGAGCCATAGACTCATGGTCTACCTGACGGTCGGTACGAGAATCGTCGCCTGAGGCCATTACGTCGAGCATACAGTTGTCCTCGCCATCCTGGAAAGGAGCATCGATAGAGACATGGTGACTATCTGCCTGCATAGACTGGGCTATCTTCTCCTCGTCCATGTTGGTGGCATCACTCAATTCAGAAACAGAGGGGTGACGTTGGAACTCTTGTTCGAAACGGTTAATCTCGTGACTAATCTTGTTTAGACTACCTACCTGATTAAGGGGCAGACGAACAATACGACTCTGCTCAGCAATAGCCTGCAGAATGGATTGACGAATCCACCATACTGCGTATGAAATAAATTTGAAACCACGAGTTTCGTCGAACTTCTGTGCAGCCTTAATCAGACCGATGTTACCCTCGTCAATCAAGTCAGTAAGCGTCAGTCCCTGATGCTGATACTGCTTGGCTACGGATACTACGAATCGCAGGTTGGCTGTCACCAACTTGTCCTTGGCACGCTCGCCTTCGGGACCGCCCTTGCGAATCTTCTGTGCCAGCTCGATTTCTTCATCGATGCTGATCAGAGGCGCACGGCCGATTTCCACCAGATACTTATCCAGTGCTTCACTAGAGCGATTCGTAATACTCTTCTGAATCTTTAATTGTCTCATCTTGAAAAACTTCTCTAATAACCTTAACTGCTTGAAAATCAAGCGTCTATAATATAATTAGCCTTTAAAAGCGGTGCAAAGTTACAAAAAATATCGGCTCGTTGTTCTCCGATAGCTGTTTATTTTTCTTAAAAATCTTTAATTCGCTTTTGGCTTTGGACTCTTGTGGCGGTGGTTTTTGCTTCCGTGATGTGAATTGCTTTTTCCTTTCCCATTACGCCTGCGACCACCTCGTCCGCGAGTGTTCTTACGGGGTGTAGTGGGTTTGTATTCTGGTCCTTCACCTAGTCCTTCGGGCAAAGGGGTCTTCTCGATCGTGCGCTCTAAAAAACGTTCAATATCAGCGAAATAACGGATATCGGCTTCGGATACGAAGGTAATGGCGATACCATCTCGCTGAGCACGGGCCGTACGTCCGATGCGGTGCACATAATCTTCTGCATCGTGAGGTACATCGTAGTTGATGACCATTAGGATGTCGTCGATGTCGATGCCACGAGCTACAATATCAGTAGCAACCAGCACGTCGACTTGTCCTGACTTGAAGCGGTACATCACCTCGTCGCGCTCAGCCTGTGACAGATCAGAGTGCATAGGGGCACAGTTGATGTGCATGTGCTTCAACTCGCGGGTGATGTCCTTTACCTTGTCTTTCTTGCCCGAGAAGATGATGACGCGCTGCAGCTCACCAGCCTTGAACAGGGAACGGACGATTCCCAGCTTCTGAGGCTCATAGCAGATGTATGCTGACTGCTGAATCTTTTCAGCAGGCTTCGAAACGGCAATCTTGACTTCCGCTGGATTATTTAATAATGTACGCGCGAGTTGCTGTATCTTTGTCGGCATCGTGGCCGAGAACATGATGGTTTGATGTTTCTGGGGCAGCAGCTTGGCAATCTGCAGGATGTCGTCAGAAAAACCCATGTCGAGCATGCGGTCGGCCTCGTCGAGCACGAAGAAAGAGAGTCGGGAGAGGTCGAGGTGTCCCATGCGGATGTGCGACAGCAGGCGACCGGGGGTGGCAATGATAACATCGGCACCCATCTTCAGTCCTTTCATCTCCTGATCGAAGCGGTTGCCATCGTTACCACCATATACTGCTACACTGGATATGCCGTCGAGATAGTAGCCAAAGCCCTGCATGGCCTGATCGATTTGCTGAGCTAGCTCGCGGGTGGGAGACATTACGATGCAGTTGACGGCATCTTTTGGGAAGCCTCCGTCATCGAGCATACTCAGGATAGGCAGCAGATAGGCTGCCGTCTTACCTGTTCCAGTCTGGGCGACACCAATGAGGTCGCGGCCGTTTAAGATTTCTGGTATGCAACGTTCTTGTATAGGTGTCATCTCCTCGAAGCGCATGTCGTAGAGCGCATCAAGGATGTTATCGTTCAAGTATGTTTCTTCAAAAGTCACTTTTTAACCTTTTAACTTTTTACCTTTAATTCGGTGCTTGCCTATAACAGAAATAGGCAATGAATGAATATAGAATGTTTGGAATCCAGGCAGCCAGCATTGGTGGCGTGTCGGCATTGATGGCAAAGGTGGCGCAAACCGTCTGCAGCAGAATGTAGGTAAACGACAGCGCCAGACCGATACCCAGATACATGCCCATGCCGCCCTTACGCTTGCGAGACGACAACGATACACCTATGATGGTCAGGATGAATGAAGCAAATGATGAGGCGATACGCTTGTGGTATTCCACTTCATACTGCACCACATTCGACGAGCCTCTTGACTGCTGTTTCGAGATATAGCGTTTCAACTCAGGCGACGTGAATGTTTCCTGCTGACCCTTAGAGAAGACGAGGTCCATCGGTTCCATCTGTATCAGCGTGTCAATCTCTGCGCCACTAGTAATCTGTTCGCGCATACCCTTCAGCGTGCGAATCTTGTAGTTGCGGGCCTTCCAGTGGTAGCGGGAATCGGAGATGGTGTCGTACTGAATGACGTTGGCATTCATCTGTGAAACCATTTTCTTGTTCTCAAACTTATAGAGCGCAAAGCCGTAGCCCGTCTTGCGGATGTCGTCATATTGTGAAATGTAGGCCACCACGCCTTTGTCGACCATCAACTGGATGTTTGAAGCCGATGTGTTCTTCTGGTTGTTCTTGTATAGCGATTCAAAATCGTGGCGAACTACTGTTCCTTTTGGAATAACATATGAGCCGAGATAGAAGTTAAGGGCTGCGATGAAGGCTGCTGAGATGAGGTAGGGGCGCAGCAAACGCTTGAAGCTCATACCGCAGGCTAGCATTGAAATAATTTCGGAGTTGCCTGCCAACTTCGAGGTAAAGAAGATGACGGCAATGAATACAAACAATGGTGAGAAGAGGTTGGCAAAGTAGGGTACGAAGTTGGCATAATAATCGAACACAATAGCTCTCAATGGTGCATTGTAGTTCGTAAACTTAGCCAGATTCTCGTTGACATCGAAGACGATAGAAATGGAGATAATCAGGATGATGGCGAAAAAGTAGGTACCTATGAACTTGTTGATGATATACCAGTCCATGCGCTTGATGAAGCTGAAGGGGTTATACTTCTTCATCCAAGATGCCTTCTCCCACGGAATGCGGTCGAGTTGTGCCTTGGTCAGTTGTCTGATATCTTTTATCTTCTCTTTCGTTGTCTCTTTCATCGTCTGCGTCCTAAGTTGTCAATCACAGCGCGCTTCCATTGTACAAAGTCGCCCTGCTCGATGTGTTGGCGCGCATCGGTGACCAAGCGGAGATAGAAGGCCAGATTGTGTATTGAAGCTATCTGCATAGCCAACAGTTCCTGCGCCTTGAAAAGATGGTGCAGGTAGGCTTTTGTGTGGATGCGGTCAATCTCACAGCCGTCGGGGTCGATGGGCGAGAAGTCATCTTCCCACTTTTTGTTGCGCATGTTCATCGTACCTTCGTAGGTGAAGAGCATCGCGTTACGACCGTTACGGGTAGGCATCACGCAGTCGAACATGTCGACACCGCGCTCAATAGCTTCAAGGATGTTCTGCGGAGTCCCCACGCCCATCAGGTAGCGTGGCTTGTCTTTGGGCAGTATCTCGTTGACCACCTCAATCATCTCGTACATCACCTCGGTAGGCTCGCCGACAGCCAGTCCTCCTATGGCATTACCGTCAGCACCCTTGTCGGCAACGTGCTTGGCAGCTTCCTGACGGAGGTCTTTATAGGTACAGCCCTGCACGATAGGGAATAGACTCTGCTTATAGCCGTAGAGTGGCTCCGTCTCGTTGAAGCGCTTGATGCAGCGGTCCAGCCAGCGCTGGGTCATTCCCAATGACTTCTTGGCATACTGGTAGTCGCTCTGTCCCGGAGGACACTCGTCGAAGGCCATCATGATGTCAGCACCGATGATGCGCTCGGTATCCATTACGTTTTCAGGGGTGAAAATATGACGAGAGCCGTCGATGTGGCTTTGGAACTCACAGCCTTCTTCGCGCAACTTGCGGATACCCGTCAGCGAGAATACTTGAAAACCGCCTGAGTCCGTCAGAATGGGGCGATCCCACGTGTTGAACTGATGCAGGCCACCAGCCTTGCTCAGGATGTCGAGACCTGGACGCAGATACAAGTGATAGGTGTTGCCCAGAATGATTTGAGCCTTCACCTGTTCCCGCAGTTCGGAGAAGTGGACACCCTTTACCGATCCACAGGTCCCTACAGGCATGAAGATAGGCGTCTTGATCTGGCCGTGATCTGTCGTAATCAAGCCAGTACGGGCGTCAGAGGCTGAGTCGCTATGTTGTACTTCAAACGTCATTAGTCTTTCTTTTCGTCCTTTTCTTCTTCGATAGTGAAGTTGAGCGGATGCTCCACGACCTCGTTGGTCAGAGCGAAGTTCCAAACGTCCTGGACATTCTCTACGTAGTGGAAGGTGACGCCCTTCAGATACATCTCGGGAATCTCTATGATGTCCTTCTCGTTCTCCTTGCACATCACGATGTCGGTGATGCCTGCACGCTTGGCAGCCAGGATTTTCTCCTTGATGCCCCCTACAGGCAGCACTTTGCCGCGCAGCGTGATCTCACCCGTCATTGCCGTATTCTTTCGCACCTTACGCTGGGTCAGTGCCGACGCGATAGAGGTAGCTATGGTGATACCTGCTGAAGGACCGTCCTTTGGAGTGGCTCCCTCTGGCACGTGGATGTGGATGTTCCAGTTGTCGAAGATGCGGTAGTCGATGCCCAGCGTGTCGACGTGAGCCTTCACATATTCCAATGCGATGACTGCCGACTCCTTCATGACGTCGCCCAGATTACCAGTCAGCGTCAGCTTAGCACCCTTGCCCTTCGACAGCGAGGTCTCGATGAATAGGATCTCACCACCTACGCTGGTCCATGCCAGTCCGGTAACGACACCTGCATAAGCATTGCCCTGATAGATGTCGCGATAGAAAGGTGGTTTGCCCAGCAGGTCTTCAATTTCCGTAGGAGTAATCTTCTCGTAAGGCAGTTTGCCACTTTCGGCTTTCTTGAAAGCCATCTTACGCAGCGCCTTGTTGATCTGTTTCTCCAGTTGGCGCACACCGCTCTCACGGGTGTACTGCTCGATAATCTTCTCAATGGCAGGTTTGGTGAACGTCAGTTTCTTGTCGTTCAAACCGGTATTCTCCTTCTCCTTCGGGATAAGGTGGCGCTTGGCAATCTCGTATTTCTCCTCGGTGATGTATCCGCTGACCTCGATGATCTCCATACGGTCCAGCAGCGGACGGGGTATCGTACCCAAATTGTTGGCGGTGGCGATAAACATCACCTTCGACAGGTCGTAGTCTACGTCCAGATAGTTATCGTGGAATGCTCCGTTCTGTTCGGGGTCCAGTACTTCCAGCAGGGCTGAGGCAGGGTCACCGTTATGCGTGTTCTGCGTCACCTTGTCTATCTCGTCGAGAATGAAGACGGGGTTCGATGAACCAGCCTTCTGGATGTTCTTGATAATACGTCCGGGCATCGCTCCGATGTAGGTGCGGCGGTGACCGCGAATCTCCGCTTCGTCGTGCAGACCACCCAGCGATACGCGAACGTATTTACGCTTCAGCGCATCGGCAATCGACTTGCCCAGCGAGGTTTTTCCGACTCCTGGAGGACCATAGAGACAGAGAATGGGTGACTTCAGGTCACCACGCAGTGACAGCACAGCGATATATTCCAGAATACGTTCCTTAACCTTCTCCATACCATAGTGATCGCGGTCTAGGATCTTCTGGGCGCGCTTCAGGTCCATATCGTCCTTCGTGTATTCGCCCCAAGGCAGGTTGACCAACGTCTGCAGGTAGTTCAACAGCACGTTGAAGTCGGGCGAGTTCTGGTTCAGCTGATCCAGTTTCTCAGCCTCCTTGTAGAAGAACTTCTGGATGTCCTCAGGCCATTTCTTCTTTTTGGCCTTCTCCAGCAGTTCCTTCTTCTCAGGGGTACTCTCGTTACCCATCTCAGCTTGCAAGTTCTTGATCTGCTGTTGCAGGAAGTAGTTGCGCTGCTGTTCGTCAATATCATCACGCGTCTTGTTGCGGATGTCCAGCTTCAGCGTCTGTAGGTTGATTTCGCGATTCACGATACGCATCACGTTGAACAGTCGCTCCTTGATGGAGTCTATCGTCAGCAGCGCCATCTTCTCTTTGATGGAGAAAGGCATGTTGGAGCAGATGAAGTTCAGGGCCATCGTGTTGTTGGTCACATTCTTGATGGCAAAGGCTGCCTCCTCGGGAATCTCATCCGTCATCTTGATGTATTCAGCCGTCTGGTTGCGCAGATCTTCTATCGCGGTGGCAAACTCCATGTCGCGCTTCTCGGGTGTGTCCTCTGGAGCAGGGGATACGTGGCCTACAAGATAGGGCTTGTATTTGGTAATGTCCATCAGGCGGATACGGCTCATGCCCTGCACGATGGTTGTCACATTGCCGTTGGGCAGTGTCAGTATCTTAATCACCTTAGCGCTCACGCCTAGATCGTGCAGGTCTGATCGGATAGGGTATTCTATCTCAGGATCACGTTGGGTGAACACACCAATCAAACCGCCAGTCTTTTCCGCCTTGCGTATCAGCGACAGGCTGGCTTCGCGTCCAATCAGGATGGGTGTCACCACACCGGGAAACAGCACGATATTGCGTACTGCCAGGATGGGTAGTATTTCGGGAATCTCCAGATTTGTCAGGTCGTTATAATCGCCTTCAACGTCGGCAATCATTGAGAACGCCCTGCTCTTATTGTCCATGTACATTGTTATTTTCTCTTCCATAATGAGGTGCAAAGGTACAACTTTTCTTTGAAATAATGCATGAATGATAAGATATTTTAATATCTTTGCAGTCAAAAAGTGATGTTTCGTTTCAAACAGTTTGCGATAGAGCAGGAACTTTGCGCCATGAAGGTAGGTACCGACGGGGTGCTTCTGGGGGCTTGGGCCAACGGTGGTCCGAGTGTGCTCGATGTGGGAACGGGGACGGGCATTGTGGCCCTGATGATGGCGCAGCGCTATCCTCTTTGTCAGGTGACAGCACTAGATATTGACGAGGGGGCTGTCCGTCAGGCGGAGTTTAATGTGGCTCATTCTCCTTTTGCTGAGCGGGTGACCATTCTGCACGAACGGGTACAGGATCACGTGGGAGAGTATGATGCGGTGGTCAGCAATCCTCCGTTCTTCATCGATTCGCTGTCGGCTCCCGACGCACAACGTAATATGGCTCGTCATGCTGACACATTGTCGTATGCAGAACTGATGCAAGCAGCCCATCGACTGCTTCATGAAGATGGTGAGCTAAGTGTTGTGGTACCGTTCGACTATCGCTGCAGAATGGAAGATGAGGCTACCTTTGTCGGTTTCTTTCCCAGTCGGGTGTGTGCCGTCAAGACGGTGGAGCGTAAGCCTGCCCGACGTTTTCTGCTGGCTTTCCGCAAACACCCTTGTCCGTGCATCAGCGAAACGATGACGATAGGCGATGAGGCTTATCTGCGATTGACGGGTGACTTCTACTTGTAGTATCCCGTCTTCTCGAACTCTTCAAACTGCTTCTTATAGCCGTTGAACACGTTGATGTCAACGTTGCCAGTAATACCACTAACCTTGCCGTCAGGACATAGCTGCCAATAGAGCAGTCGGACGTCAGGACGATACTGTCCGTAGCGGGCTATCCATACGTTGTATTTCTGCTTGATGTCAGCCGCATTGTTCATGTGGTTGTTAATAAAACTCTGACTGATATACAAGATAGGTCGCATACCTGTGCGTTTTTCCACGATTTCCATGAAGGTGCGTATGCGCTGCATCAGTACGTCGTCGCCACCAATCTTCTTGATCTGTGCATCGGTGGGCTCTACGTCGAGAACGGGTGGGAAGTCGTCCTTGCGGAACAGCGTGTGGTTGACGAAGTAGTTGGCTTGTGTCTGAGCACTCGATTTCAGCGAGAAGAAGTGATATGCACCCACGTGGATACCGTATTTCTTGGCTTTCATGTAGTCGCTCATGAAGTAGCGGTTGCGGATGGTTGTTCCTTCGGTCGATTTGATGTAGACGAACGACACGGGGAAGGTCTGTCCGCCAGCATTGTGACGTGCACCCAAAGAGGTGATGCGCAGCTTGCTCCAGTCGATGTCGAAGCGCTTGCGCCCCTTCTCATGCTGGTGGCGTGAGATGTCGATGCCGTAGATGCGCTCGCTGGTGTATTTCATCCGCTCGCCCATGAAGCGACCGTGTTTCCATTCTCCTACGCGCAAAGGACGATAGGCTGACGAGTGAAAACCGAACCCGTGTGGATTGTCGAACAGCCAATTGCCTTCGTAGTAGTTGCCGCTACGCGACCGCATGAAGCCGTGTCCGCTGGCCAGCATGTCGTTGTCCATCTCGCCCTGATAGAAGCTGGAGCGTCCCATGCGGACACCAGACACTACGCTGTCGGCCTGATAGACGACGGATACGACGCGTCCAAGCCAGTCGCGGGTGAGCGCCTTACCCGTCAGCGGACCTAACTGATAACGGCCTGACCGCCAGTAACCTTGCGACATCTTGACGGCAATCAGCGGGCGGTCTTTGGCGGCCACGAATACCTTTTTGGCTTTAACCGCTTTTCCTGACGTCTGCGACAGTTTCTCCAGCTTGTCCTTCAGCGTGGCGTTGTAGTAGGCCACTTGGTTGTATCCGTCATCCGTCACGTTGTGCACCTTGAAATAATATTTCAGCTCGTTCAACTGGGCATTGATGGTCTGCTCGAGACGAGCTGTCGAATCAGGCGTCAGCGGACGAAGGTAGCGCACCTCCACTTTGTTGGGAATGTGGGGTGCTTCAAAGGGATGATAAGGCGATAGCGGGAATGTGGGGTTGATCCAAACGACGACAGCCAGGATGATGAGGTCAGCCAGCGTTACGATGCTTTTCAGTTGCTTCATTTTCCAGCGGCATCCTCCTCCAGCCATGCGTCAATGAGTTGTCGGGCAATGCTCAGTTTCTCGGGGATATGGGGCAGGTGGTCACGATCGAACCAAGAGCCTTTCGATAGTTCGGAGCGTTGCAGGTGGATCTTTCCCGAGTCATAGTCGGCTGTGAAGCCTACCATCAGACCGCAAGGGTAGGGCCAAGGTTGCGAACCGAAATAGCGAAGATTGGTGATGTGCAGTCCCGTCTCCTCCATCACCTCGCGGTAGACGGCTTCCTCCAGCGTCTCGCCTGTCTCTACGAAACCGGCCACTAGTCCATAGTGGTTGTCGCGAAAGCTGTTGGCATGCACCAACAGGATTTCGTGCTCCTTACGGATCAGCACGATGACGGCGGTGGCCAGCTGGGGCCATATCTCTTTGCCGCAGTGTTCGCACTTTTTTGAGATGGCTGTGTCGAATCGCATCGGACCGCCACAGACCCCACAATATTTGGTGTTCTGATCCCAGTAGAGCAACTCCTGACATTTCCCGGCTTTCTGATAGTCGTCCTCTGCTAGCTTGTAGTACGATTGGCGCAGGGGACACATCTCAAAGCGAGCAGAGTCGGTGATGGGCTGGTCTATGCGGAATGCCTTCGCTCCGTCGATATTCATGATGGTGGTCCAAGGCTTTAACTCTACTGGGGGCTCCTCGGGTATCTGATAGCTGTCGTCCACCCGTTCTAATACGAGGTCTGACTGGCAGAAAACGTAGTACTTCATTCTCCAAATATCATTTTACGGTCACGTTCTATAGCAGGCTTCGTCCATGCTTCGGGTACAAATCGCCAGTTGTTAAGCGCCTTAGCTTCTACAGGACTCTCACGATCGATTTTCTTCGTCAAGTAGTAGCGCTGGTCGTGTTCGCTCATCCAGACAATGCGGCTGGGGATAACGTCCATCGGGATACCTGCTCCACGAGTGAGCAGCTCGCCGCCACCATTGCCTCTGTAGCTGTTCATCGCGACCTTGTACCAAGCGTTCTCGTCGAACTTCCGTCCGTCGGAGAACTGCAGGATACGTACCTTCTGACCATCGGGCTTGGTGACGTCCACCTCATAGTCGATACCGGCTGCTGAGTCGAAGTTGAAGGTTAGGTTTTTGAATCCCATACGTTGTTTATCGCTACGGGCCTCGTCTGTCATGAGCATGATGTGGTCGTCAGGACTCTGCATCGTGTTCACCCATTGGTTGTACGACAGCTCCAGCATCTGGCGGATCTCGCACCCTGTCATGCGTAGTGTATAGATTTGGTTTTCAAAGCGGTAGAGTTTGAACATGTCGCTCATGTAGACGGGGCCGGCCTTGATGTCGGTGTCGAACACCAGCGGTGCGTTCATCGATACGTCGGCGTTGGTCTCTTCCAGCTGTAGCAGATGGATATAATCGGTGAAAGGCGCCGACCCGAAGAAGGCGTCGCGCGAACGGATGGTGTTGACGAAGGAGCCTATCTGACGCTCCACATAGTTGCGGATGCTGTCCTGCTGGGGCTGGAAATGGTCGACGAAGTCCTGGTCGATGGCCTCGCGTGTGACGTCGATGAGGTGACCTTCCTTCTTGACGATCTTACCGTTCTGCAGCGTGATGGTAGCCTCAGCTACTTTCAGCGCGTTGCATGATGGGTCCAAGCAGATAACGCCGTTGGGCATCGTGACATTACGCTCCGTGTGGTCGTGTCCGTAGAAGATGATGTCGAACCCTTCCACCTGTTCGGCTACGGTCTTTGTGGCGTCTTCGTTATAGTGTAAGGTGGAGATACCACCATCCCATCCGCTGTGGAACAAACCTACGATGACGTCGGCCTTCTCCACCTCCTTCAGGTGCTTCACCCATTTCTTGCAGCTGCTCACCATCTCTTCAAACTGCAGTCCGGTCCACAGCGACTCGTGTAGCCAGTTGGGGATGGCGGGAGTCAGCATGCCCAGAATGGCAACCTTCACTCCTTGACGCTCGATGATGAGATAGGGCTTGACGTAAGGCTTGCCCGTCTTGGTGTCGATGATGTTGGCACCGAGCGTGGGACAGTTTAGTTCCTTCATCCATTTGTCGTAGACGGAGTGTCCCGTCTCTACGTCGTGATTGCCAAAAGTTTGTGCGTCGTACTTTAGGTAGTTCACCACCTCAGCAGCTACGTTGGGCAGGTCGGTCTTCACGTAGTTAGTGTAGTAGCAGGTAGGCTGTCCCTGCAGGATGTCGCCATTCTCCAGAAGAATCAGGTTCTCGCCGAATGCCTTCCTTTGTCTTTTTAGATATGTACTTACGCGGGCCATAGTGCCACGCATCGGTTTACGCTCTATGAAGTCATAGGGAAAGAAGGCTCCATGTACGTCGGTTGTCTCTACCAGACGCAGCGTGACGGTATTGTTTTTCTTAGCCATCGTGATGGTTGTCAGGCACATGAGTGCAATAGTGATGAATATGATCTTTTTCATAGTTGCAAAGGTATAAAATAATTCTGACCTATGCAAATTTTTCAGGCACGATTTTTGCTGTAAAACCATAGAAAGACGACAATTAAAAATAAGGAGGACAAAGATATGGCATTTATTGACTATTACAAGATTTTGGGCGTCGACAAGACGATACCGCAGAAGGATGTGAAGAAGGCTTATCTGAAGCGTGCCAAGCAGTTTCACCCCGACTTACATCCCGACGACCCGAAGGCAAAGGCTAAGTTCCAGGCGCTGACGGAGGCCTACGATGTGATTGGTGACCCCGAGAAGCGTGCCAAGTATGACAAGTATGGTGAGCGTTGGCGTCAGGCTGATCAGTTTGAGCAAGCTGGCGGCGGCTTCGGTGGCTTCGGTGGCGGGGGAGGCGGCTTCGACTTCTCGCAGTTTACGGGTGGCGGCGGTTTCTCGTCGTTTTTCGAGGAACTGTTTGGTGGCGGGCATGCGGCTTCGCCGTTTAAGTCGCACGATACGGAGGCCAATGTGACCATCGATATGTACACCGCCCTGCTGGGTGGTGACGTGATGGTAACTACCGGTACGGGCGAACGGTTACGCTTGAAAGTCAAACCTGAGACGCAGCCTGGAACCAAAGTCCGCTTGCGTGGTAAGGGTAGGGCCGGTACCGACTTGATACTGACCTATCAGGTGAAATTGCCTACCCATTTGACTGAGCGGCAGCGCGATTTGCTCCGACAGATGCGCGGTTGATTCCTGAAGGACGATTAGCAGCTCTTCAGGAACTCTTCAGCACGGGCTAAATCCTCGGGTGTATCGATACCTACCGTCTCTACCTCCGTCAGTCCCACGCGGATACGATAACCATTCTCCAGCCAGCGCAGCTGTTCCAGACTTTCGGCCAGTTCCAAAGGCGATTGCGGCAACAGTGTGACCTCGCGAAGCACCTCGCGCCGGTATGCGTAGAGTCCTAGGTGTTTCACGAACGGATAGCTTTTGAGCCATTCAGCCTGTTCTTTCCCTCGAACAAAGGGGATGATGGAACGGCTGAAGTAGAGGGCGAAACCCTGTAGGTCAGTCACGATCTTAGGTGAATTGGGATTCAGCGTAGCTTCTATGCTGTCAAAACGCTTGCCTAACGTGCCGATTTGTGTGGTCGGATTGTCGAAAAGCCGCATCAAAGTCTCGATTTGCGATGGCTGGATGAACGGTTCGTCACCTTGAATGTTGATGATGACATCGGCATCGGTGCCTATCTTCTCGGCAGCCTCCTCAATGCGGTCGGTACCGCTTTTGTGATCGGCGCGCGTCATGACGACACGGCCTCCGAACTGCTCTACAGCCTGCAGGATGCGCTCGTCATCAGTGGCTACATAAGTCTCCTCGAGTACACTCGATGCCTGTTCATAAACTCGCTGGATGACCGTCTTGCCACCCAGTATGGCCAGCGGCTTGCCCGGAAAGCGTGTAGAGGCGTATCGGGCGGGTATGATTCCTATAAACTTCATTTTAAAAAGCGTTTAAACGCTGCAAAGTTAGTGAATATTTTTTAAAACGCTTTGCAGAACGTTTTTTTTTTCGTACCTTTGTGAAGTTTAAGATATAAGAACGCGCATCAAATGAATTTACGACATATTTTCTTGATCATATTAACAGCTGTATTCACGGTGGGGTTTGCTCAGAAAGTAACCCTTGGTTCGTGTACCACGAAGGATGGTGGTGAATACCAAGGAGAGATGCAGTCGGGCAAGCCTCATGGAAAGGGAAAGACTATCTGGGAGAACGGAAATACCTTTGAGGGCAGCTATGTGAAGGGTAAGCGTCAGGGTTTCGGCACTTATAGCTTCTTTGACGGCGAGAAATACGAGGGCGAATGGTTCCAGGACCAGCAGCACGGATATGGTACCTACTACTTTGCCAATAATAATAGGTATGAAGGGCTGTGGTATCGTGACTACCAGCATGGAACTGGCGTTATGTATTACTACAACGGTGACGAGTATAAAGGCGAATGGAAGCAGGATAAACGTCACGGTACGGGTCGCTACAGCTACAGAGGCGGTGCTTGGTATGAGGGCGAGTGGGCCAACGACAAGCGCAACGGTAAGGGCGTCTTCGACTGGGCCGACGGCTCCAGCTACGATGGTCAGTGGAAAGACAACCAGCGCTCAGGCAAAGGTACATTCCGCTATGCCGATGGCGACGTATATATTGGCCAATGGGCCCGCGACGTGCAGAACGGCAAGGGAATCTATAAGTTCCAGAATGGTGACATCTACGAAGGCGACTATGTTGACGGCCAGCGTACCGGTCAGGGTGTATTCCGCTATGCCAATGGTGACAAGTATACGGGTCAGTTTCTCAATGGCGATAAGTCGGGTCAGGGTATGCACGTATGGAAGAGTGGCAACACCTATCAAGGCGAGTGGAAACAGGATAAGCCCAACGGTCGCGGCAAGCTGACGATGAAGAACGGCGACGTGTTTGAAGGCCAGTTCCAGAATGGCAAGATACACGGTGAGGGCATTGCCCGTTATGCCGACGGTAGCAAGTTCAAAGGCCATTTCAAACAAGGCTTGCGTCACGGGCCTGCCATTGAGGAAGACAAGGATGGCAACCGATTTGAGGGCAGCTATGTGGATGATCGTCGCGACGGTCGCTTCGTCGAAAAAGACCGCAATGGCAACATTACGTCACAAGGTACCTACAACCGTGGGCGCAGAACCGTAGAATAAATTAGGAAATGTATCACAAACAGAAGTATAACTCTATTAAAACAAAAGCATTATGATTATCGACAAACTTGAAAATCTGAAGAAGTATGCATCGGTGAACCCCCTGTTCCCGAAAGTCATTGAATTCTTGGAGCAGAACGACCTCGACAAGTTGGAGACTGGTAAGCACGAGATTGTGGGCAAGGACCTCTTTGTCAATATCCAGATGGCTAAGGGCCGCACCCCTGCTGAGGCTACCATCGAGACCCACAACAACATGATTGACATCCAGATTCCGTTGAGCGATGTTGAGACCTTCGGCTATACCCAGCGTGACGCACTGCCCGCTGCCGAGTATAATGCCGAGAAGGACATCACCAAGATTCCCGGTTTGGCTTGCGAGAGCTATATCACCTGTCAGCCCGGCATGATGGCCATCTTCTTCCCACAAGACGGACACGCTCCCTGCATTGCCGGCGTTCCTGAAATCAAGAAAGCAATTTTTAAGGTTAAAGCATAAATACTATGGTAGCTAAAAAAACAACAGCCACAACAAAGGTGGCTACTAAGAAGACCGCTACGAAGAAGGCTGCTCCGAAGAAAGAGAAGAAGGTAGTAGAAGCCCCGCATATCGGCCTGGTGATGAATGACTCCTGGCTGGAGCCCTTCGAGGCTGCTATTCGCGGCCGTCACGACCACGCTTTGTGGAAGATTGGCCAGCTCACCCGTAATGGGAAGTCGACGCTGTCACAGTTTGCGTCGGGTCACCTCTATTTCGGTCTGCATAAGCTTGCTAAGGGCTGGGTGTTCCGCGAGTGGGCTCCCAATGCTACGGAGATCTACCTCATTGGCGACTTCAACAACTGGCAGGAGTCTGAGAAGTACAAGTGCAAGCGCATCGAGGGTACCGGCAATTGGGAGCTGAAGCTCTCCGAGAAGGCCCTGAAGCACGGTCAGTTGTATAAGATGAAGGTGAAGTGGAATGGTGGAGAAGGCGAGCGCATCCCCGCTTGGTGCCGTCGTGTCGTACAGGACGACCAGACGAAGATCTTCTCCGCTCAGGTATGGAACCCCGAGAAACCTTACGTTTGGAAGAAGAAGACCTTCAAGCCCAACAAGTCTCCGCTGTTGATCTACGAGTGCCACGTGGGTATGGGTCAGGATGCCGAGAAGGTAGGCACCTATAAGGAGTTCACGGAGAATGTGCTGCCCCGCGTGAAGAAAGACGGCTACAACGCCATTCAGGTGATGGCCATTCAGGAACACCCCTATTATGGTTCCTTCGGCTACCACGTATCGTCGTTCTTCGCTCCTAGTTCGCGCTTCGGCACCCCTGAGGATTTGAAGGAGATGATCGATACCGCCCACAAGATGGGTATCGCTGTCATTATGGATATCGTTCACTCTCACGCTGTGAAGAACGAGGTCGAAGGCTTGGGCAATCTCGCTGGCGACCCCAACCAGTTCTTCTATGCCGGTGACCGCCACGAGCATCCCGCTTGGGACTCTCTGTGCTTCGACTATGGTAAGGATGATGTGCTCCACTTCCTGCTCTCTAACTGTAAGTACTGGCTCGAGGAGTTTAAGTTTGACGGTTTCCGCTTCGATGGCGTCACCTCAATGCTCTACTACTCTCACGGACTCGGTGAGGCCTTCGGAGGCTACGGCGACTACTTCAACGGTCATGAGGACGACAACGCCATCTGCTACCTGACGCTGGCCAACTGTCTGATTCATGAGGTCAACCCACAGGCCATCACCATTGCCGAAGAGGTCAGCGGTATGCCCGGACTCGCAGCTAAGTTCGAGGACGGTGGCTACGGCTTCGACTACCGCATGGCGATGAACATCCCCGACTACTGGATTAAGACTATTAAAGAGGTACGCGATGAGGATATCAACGTCTGCTCCATCTTCTGGGAGGTCAAGAACCGTCGTCCCGACGAGAAGACTATCTCATACTGCGAGTCGCACGACCAGGCGCTGGTGGGCGACAAGACCATTATCTTCCGCCTGATTGATGCCGATATGTACTGGCACTTTGCCAAGAAGGATGTCAACGATCTGGCTCAGCGTGGTATCGCTCTGCATAAGATGATTCGTCTCGTGACGGCAGGAGCCATCAACGGTGGTTACCTGAACTTCATGGGTAACGAGTTCGGACACCCCGAGTGGATTGACTTCCCTCGCGAGGGTAACGGCTGGTCGTACAAGTATGCCCGTCGTCAGTGGAACCTCGTCGACAACAAGGATCTCTGCTACCACTGGCTCGGCGACTTCGACCAGAAGATGCTCGAGGTCATCAAGTCGCAGAAGAACTTCCAGGCTACTCCCGTTCAGGAGATCTGGCACGATGATGGCGACCAGGTGCTCTGCTACATGCGTGGCGACCTCGTCTTCGTGTTCAACTTCTCGCCCACACGTTCGTATACCGACTACGGCTTCCTTGTGCCTACGGGTTCTTACGAGGTGGTGCTCAACACCGATGCGAAGGAGTTTGGCGGCAATGGCTTTGCCGACGACACGATTACCCACGTCACCAACTTCGATCCCCTCTACGTGCTGGATCATAAGGAGTGGCTGAAGCTCTACATCCCCGCCCGTTCGGCAGTGGTGCTTCGCAAGTTGTAAGTTTCGCTTAGTGTTTAGAGAAAAAAGGGCTGTTAGAGCGTGTTGAACCGCTCTAACAGTCTTTTATTATACAGTCGTCCCACCTTCACATCTTCTATCTTGTCGAAGGGCGGAAAGAATCGGCATACACCATCGCTCACCTCCAACAGGTAGTTGATGTTGACAATGTGTTTCTGACTCACCTGAATGAACCGCGGGTCGATGGCCGTCAGCGTATCTTTGTTGACTGAACGCTTCAGGCGGACGGGTTCCTGTCTGCTGGCAACGACGGCTTCCCAGGTGCGTGCTTCGTGATTGTAGTAGAACAATCCAGCATCGTTGATGTTGACAACCTTGAAATCCGTAGTGTTGCTTAACAGGATCAGCCGTTCGGAGTCTTTCGGTTTGCCGTCCGTTTGTGGTGCGGGCTCTATCATGCAGCGTTGCAGAATCTTCGCCAGCTCTTGGTCGTCGATGGGTTTCTGCAGGAAGTCGAAAGCCTTGTTGCGGAATGCCGACAGCATATATTGGCTGTGTGCGGTGTAAATCACCACGTGGCAGGGACGCTGCTGTGTCAGACTCATCTGACTGAGAAATTCCAGTCCTGAGATGTCGGGCAGCTCGACGTCCAGAAACACCACGTCGGGCTCCGTCTTCTTCAGCAGACTGATTCCCTGAGTACCTGTTTGTGCCGTACCTTGAATGTGGATGAAGTCGTAGTTCTGGAGCTTGCTGACGAGTGCATCGATGGAGGCCGCTTCGTCGTCGATGATGATGATATTCATTGAGCGTTAGAGTTTAGCGTTTAGGGAGGTTTTCGGATATTTGATGTCTTTGGCTATCGTCAGTGATACCCGACAGCCGTTCTCGTTCTTGATGTCGAAGCGGATCTTGGTCTTTCCGTTCTCCATGTTCAGTGTGCTGACGGTCGACCGGATGATGTTCAGTCCCGTACGAGTGCGTTCACCATAGTCGCTGCGGATGTCGAATCCCGGTCCGTTGTCGCTGACGGTGATGCGTACCAGCGTCCCCATGTCCTCCACCTTGATGCAGAGCTGTTTCTCGCCCTCTTTGTTCTTCAGTCCGTGCAGGATGGCGTTCTCCGTGATGATCTGTATCATCATTGAAGGCAGCTTGGTATCCTGGAGCAGCTGCTTGTCGG
>Ga0326511_10001638_pt1 | contig 18450 bp, 26 predicted proteins | sample 0_2496_0518_D_FD_203701 | JGI IMG/M metagenome (GOLD analysis project Ga0326511, IMG submission 203701) | Bovine rumen microbial communities from UC Davis, California, United States - 0_2496_0518 | ecosystem: Host-associated > Mammals > Digestive system > Stomach > Rumen | place: USA... | reverse complement strand
TACACCGCCTATCATAATTTAGGCGGAGATACTTATGCAACCGAACGTTGTAAACTGGCGTTAGACCTACCAACAAAAGACTAGGAGGTTAGGTTATGAACATTAACTGGAAAGTAAGAATTAAGAACAAGACGTTTTGGCTTTCACTTATTCCGACCGTGCTGGTGCTTATCCAGCTCGTTATGAGAACTTTCGGTGTAGAGCTTGATTTTGGCGATGTTGGTAACAACCTTATCGCCATTGTTAATACGGTGTTTGTGCTGCTTGGCATTCTCGGCGTAGTCGTTGACCCAACGACCGCAGGTATTACCGACAGCTCTCAGGCTATGACTTACACCGAGCCGAAAGATTATTAATCATAATTTCACATTCGTTATATGCCCGTCGTTAATTCGGCGGGCTTATGTTATTTAAGGAGGTTTTTGTATGGCTATTACTGCAAGTCAATTAATTTCAACCGCAAAAAAACTTGAAGGTTATAAAGCGTCGGCTTATTCTTGTACGCCAAATAACTGGTTCTACGGATATACCGTAGGCGGAGATGTTGCGTGGTGCGCCGCTACAGTGTGCTACTGGTTCCATCAGGCTGGTGCAGATTCCCTTATCCCCGTAAAATCTGCAAACTGCGGTGTTCTTGCAAGAGGCTTTTATGATAAAGGACAATTGGTTAAGAGCGGATATAAGGCTGGCGATGTTGTGTTCTTCCATTGGAGCAACGATTCTAGCTCCAGCGTGCCCGGTGTCTATACCCTTGACCATGTTGGCATTATTATCAGCAATAACGGCGACGGCTCCTATACTACTATCGAGGGCAACACAGGGAATTCCGCATATGGAGAATGTGCTATTAGAACTCGTTATGATTCTCAAATTTCTTGCGCGGGTCGTCCTAAGTATAGTACGTCTAGCGCCTCTTCAAATCAATCAAACGCTTCATCTTCATCAACTCAAACTTCGCCTAAAGACAAAGCTGGAATCAAACCAAATGTTACCTATCGCGTCCGTACAAATGAAGATGGCTGGCTTCCTGCTGTTGTCAATCTTCAAGATTATGCAGGTATCGAAAATCATGCAATTACTGATGTGGCGATTAAAGTTGATAAAGGAACTGTTTGGTATGAAGCCCATGTAAAGGGAGGCAACTGGCTCGGAAAAGTAACTGGATACGATACGGATGACTATGACAATGGCTACGCTGGTATCGGCAAGCCGATTGATGCGCTTCGTGTATATTACACAACGCCAAGCACTGATAGAAACGCAGGATTTATTTATCGTGCAACCTACAAAGTATCCCCCGTCAATTCCTCAACATACTATGACTGGCAAAGTGACACAGACACAGATAAAGGAATGGACGGTTATGCTGGAGCTTTTGGGGTGGCAATGGACAAACTTCTTATCACGATTGTTTAATGAGGTGATAATATGGCAAGTATTGTAAATACAAAAGGTGTAGATATTTCATATTGGAATGGCGATATTAACCTTTCTAAAGTTAAGGCGGCTGGATATAACTGGGTTATGATTCGTTGTGGGTTTGGAAATAACAGCACAAGCAACGACGACAGTAGATTTGCTGCTAATGTGGAAAAAGCGGAGAGCCTCGGTATGCCGTGGGGCGTATACCTGTTTAGCTATGCTTGTTCTATCAACGACGCAAAGAGCGAACTTGCCCATATCGACAGACTGCTTAAAGAGCAGAGAGCAAAGGGTTATTACCCTACCCTACCCATTGCGTTAGACATGGAATATTCTGACTACGTTAAGAATAATGGTGGTTGGAATTCAAGCAATCTAACAAATGTTGCAACTATCATTCTTGATGGCTTGGCTGATTTAGGATACTATCCTATGATTTACACTGGGTATGATGAGCTTTCAATGCTCTCTAGTCATATTCGCAATGACTATGACTGTTGGTTCGCACAGTGGTATACTAAGCCTAGTTCGTACAAATACGACCGTTTAGGAATGTGGCAATATGGTGGTGAGACTAACTACATCGACAGTCCATCCATCGCTGGTATCGGTACTATTGACCAGAATATTGCTTATAAGGATTATCCCACTATTATTAAAAACGGTGGGTATAATGGGTATAAAAAGTCTAGTGGAACAGAATCGACGCCGACCGCTACTCCGACGCCAACACCAACTACAAGTGACAAAGACGATAAAGATGATATTCCGTCAATTAAATATCGTGTGCGTGCTAATGGTAAGTGGTACGGCGAGATAACAAACCTTAATGATTACGCTGGCGTGGAGGGTTCTCCCATAACTGATGTTATGATTAAACCGAGTAAGGGTACTGTTAAATATCGTGTACATATCAGCGGCGGAAAATGGCTCCCGTATGTTACGGGATATAACGCAAACGACAATGACAACGGCTACGCAGGAGACCTTAAGCCTATCGATGCCATTGAGGTTTATTACTATACGCCGTCAGATGTTGTAAAAAGCACTGGGTATTTAAGAGCGAAATATAGAGTATCTCCTTCGTATTCGACCAACTATTTCGATTGGCAGTACGACAACGAGACCTCTAACGGTCAGGACGGATACGCTGGCTCATACGGCATCAACCTTGATAAGCTACAGATTACTTTGTCGAAGTAAGTTGGTGTACTATGTATAGGATTATGATTGTTAAGGCAAAGAAAGACGATTACAAGTCTTTGTATCAGTATCTAACCACTACTATTGACGGCGCTACATGTCCAATAGAGTTTGAGACGAAAGAAGAGCTTGATACTTACGTGGAAAGTATGCTGAACTCAGACTATGCGAAATCGGACTTTATTGTTATTAAACAAATTGATTACACAATCGACGCAAAGGACTACTCGGACGATGAAGCAGTCCAAAACGACAGCGAAGATTAATATTACAAACAAAAATTTAAGGCAGATTGGTTGATTCCAGTCTGCCTTTTTTTTGCCGCTTATCTGCGGCATATAGTTATAACAAAAGCTGTTTGAACATCTAACAAAATATCTAACAAACGTGCTCGAAATATTCCTACGATATAGTTTTTGTAGGCTATTATATACAATTTCAAAGCCTATTTCTTGTACAAATAACACAGAAATTCACAGTAAAATACGGTGTAAAACACGCGGGCGTCGTCTCCAAAACCGCGTGCCGAGGGTTCAAGTCCTTCTGCCCCTGCCACCTCAGACCTTCAAGAATGGCTTAAACAAGCCGTTTTTGAGGGTTTCTCTTTTTCTACCAACGGGCTATACCCCGTTACATCTAACAAATATCTAACAAATTGGTGTTTACATCTAACACTTAGCTAACACTATCCAGCTTTTCTGCAATTGCCATCTTGGAAGTTTTGTCGTTGTGGGCATAAAATTTTAGTGTCGTATTGCTACTGCTATGCCCTAACCAATCGGCTACTTGCACTACCGTGAATCCGTCGTTCAGCAAATTTGAGGCTACGCTGTGTCTCAAATCGTGAAGTCTGATTTGTGGGAGGTCGCTGTTCTCTATAACCTTGTGGAATTGCTTTGATAGATAGTTAGGCGTTATTTCCTTACCGTTGCTAAGAGTGCAAACATAGTCGGTTTCAATGTATCCAGACCCAAGGAACTCCTTGTTCTCGGTCTGGATTTTTTTCTGCCGAATAAGTAACTCACGAGCCTTGCTTGTGATTGGCAACGTTCTGTTACTGCTGTCTGTCTTTGTGTCGTCTGTGTAATTTGAATCTCCTGTTAATGCTTTGGTTGACTGTTGAAGCGTTTCGCAAATATGGATTGTTCCTTTTTCAAAATCAATGTTGTGCCACTTTAATCCGCATACCTCGCTTCTGCGGAATCCATATATCACACATAGTAACACAGGCACGTAAACCGTAGAGCTTGCAAATAGGTTCAGCAATTCTTCCAACTGGGAATAGTTGAGGAACTCTGCTTGGAACTTTCGCTCTTTCGGTTTCTTAGCTGCTGTAGCTGGATTGACTGCAATGTATCCTTTTGCTACAGCGTCCGACAATGCCTTACTAATGTTCTGATGATGGTGCTTAATCGTCGTGGCTGAGAGAGATGTCTTTTTCATCTTCTCATAATACGTTGTAAGGTCGAGCGGCGTTAGTTCTTGTAACTTAATCTTTGTCGCTTCAAAGTAGGGTATGATATGGTTTTTCATATTACCTGCATAATTGCGGTAAGTATTTGGACGCACATCATTTTTTACTTCTTCTAGCCACATAGAGAAATACTGCGCTAATGTTATTCCCGTATAATATTGGAGGTGTAGCGACTCGTACTCTTGGATTTTTGCGTTAAGGAACTCCGTTGCTTTCTTCTTATTGCCTTTGATTTTAAGACCGGTTGGTATCCATTTTTGCTTTCGCTTGCCATTTATATCTCGCAGACTGATAACAGCATAGAAAGTTCCATACCTTGTTGCCAGACTGCCTTTAATTTTGTTTGCCATATGCTACTCCTTTCACGTTGGCAAACAGCTTTTGTTATAACTATAATAATAGCACCTTACCCCGCTGTTTGCAAGAAGTTTATCACACTTGTTTTAGGTATTAGGTACTTCTTTCCTACTCTAAGGCTTTTAATTTTACCCTGTTTGAGTAAGTCGTAGACACTGTTCCTGCCAATACGTAGCATCTTCTGAATATCCTCTGGGGTAACAACGTCTGGATAGTTGTCAAATTGTAATTCCTGCATATTATCTCCTTATGTATAATGGCAGGGCGGATAAACCGCCCCACCTTTAATATGTACTAAAATAAACATTGTCTGCGCTTGTGTAAGGTGTGCCGAAACTATGATAATAGCTAACCCTAAAAGCCATAACATTATAATCTCTATCTCCTGAAGCGACACGCCTTGCGACCGAATAAGATAAATCGCTCGGTGAGCAACCATCAATCATTCCTGCTACGTTGAAGGTATTATAATCATAAACAACGTTAGCAACTCCGCCTCTGTTATCCGCTAGATTTAAGATTGTTGAGGCTGTAAGCCACTGACAGTATTCCCCGCAGTTACCAGATTCTAAATATGTGGTTCTTGCAATCAGGTCAATCTCGTATTCTGAATACGTCGAGTTGCTGTACTCTGCCTTAGAATCCTCCTCGACACTTTTATAATCAGACTCATCATCTTTCCCCGATTCAGTAGGTTCTTCTTTATATGTATTTTCGCCATTCTTATCTTCGTGTTCTTCTGGCTTCTCCTCTTTTGGAGTATTAGTTGGCGCCTCGTTAACCTTCTCTGTAGGCTTAACTGTTGTTTGAGTCGTCGCTGCCGTTATTCCAGTTGTGTTTATAACCTCGTCTACAGTTGATGGCGAGTCATTTGTTGCCTTACCTTCTTCATCTTTACCACACGCGGCTCCAATAAATAAAAACGCTAATGTCAAAACTAATACCGCTACTACTTTTAATTTCGTACTAATATAATCATCCTTTCTAAATTATTCTTGTTATCTTGATATATCTCATTGTTATTATTTGGGTATGAAACTACTCAACTGTTACTGTATACGTGTCATTGCTTGTAGTATACTCTTTGTTGAATAGACCGAGTTGTTCCCATGAAGCAGATTCTTCTTTTGTAAGACCAATCCCTGTGCTACCAAAACCGCCCTCTCCTCTTTGAGTGTCAGAGAGCTCTTCCACTTCGTTAAACTCCACGGCTTGGTACGGAAGAATCACAAGCTGTGCAATTCTGTCGTTCGGGCTAATAACTCTTGTGACAGCGCTGTCATTACGAAGAGAAACCATAATCTCCCCTCGATAATCAGAATCAATAACCCCTACACAATTTGAAGGACGTAACCCCTGTTTAGTTGCAAGTCCGCTCCTTGCGAACACGGCTCCGAAGTATCCATCAACGATTTCGATTGAGATACCAGTACCGATTTTCGCAACACAAAACGGTTCGATAGTTACTTCTTCTTCGATATTTGCGTACAAGTCATATCCTGCCGCACACGCAGACCCTCTCTGCGGAATCAAAGCGTTCTGATTAAGTCTTTTTACATTGATGTTCAATGGATATCACTCCTTCATTTTCTTTAGTTCGTTTTGATTTTCCCACAAATAGTCGAAAAATCTGTCCCAGTTCATAACTACTTGCGAATAAATATCGACCTTACGACTGGTTTTTTCAGATGGCGGGAATCCTGTAATTACTATCTCGTGTTCACATTTACACCAATAATAGTACTGAAGCCAGCGTTTAATCTCCTCTTCAATTTTTTCTCGGTCTCCCTTGTACTTCTTGAATGTTTTTACACAATCTTCTATGAAATAGTGATGATTAAACACATTGAATTCGTATATCCTATTACGATTTACATCCTCTCTAAATACATTCCAAACTAGCATTTTACCTCGATTCTTAGAAATGACTCATCTATCCTCTGCTTAGCAATAGAGTAATACTTATCATCCAATTCTATTCCGATGAAATCCCTGTCAGTTTCTACACACGCTATCCCGGTCGAACCACTACCCATGCAATTATCTAGTACTACCCCCCCCCGCTTTAGTGTATGTATTAATTAGATACTTCAAAAGCTCCACCGGCTTTTGCGTTGGATGAACGGTCTTATTATTTGGGTTTGGGTATTCAAGTATATTAATTGGGTAGTTCGTATATCTACTCAGTCCAAAATTGCACCTCTCCGCACCATGAACATACTCGCCCTTTACCTTGCTCCCTCTGCTCGGGCGATTATTGTCAAAGACTCCTTCAATAAGTCCCTGTGGATAATAAGCACATTGTTTCTTGTAGAATACAGATATAATTTCATACGCTCTCATTGGTTGCCTTTTCGCATTCAAATGACCACTCGGCTTGCTTTTCTTCCAAATCCAGTCGTACTTGAAGTTCTTTAGGTTGCTCATTCTTAAACGACTGGAAAATGGTTCTGTGCCGAATAACACGATGGCGCTATTGTCTTTTGTAATCCTATTATATTGTTCCCACAGCGGTTCAAATGGGATAATGGTATCCCAACGACATGATGTTGTGCCGTAGGGTAAATCGCACAACACCATATCGATTGAACTGTCGGGTATGTCATTCATAATGTCAAGACAGTCGCCATGAAATAAAGTATAACCCATACTTTATTCAGGTACCTTTATGTATAAACCGCAGTGGCACATACCAGACTCCTGCTCTCTAAACTCTTTGCACATACATTTAGTATCTGGCGTTTTTTGAAGCCTACATGGGCAATAGTGGTTGTTTGCTTTAAGTTGTGCTTTTATCTCTTTCACATATTCCTTATCTGGATTTGTTATTATTTTCATTCTCGCCTCTACAATTAATTAAGTGTGCGTTGGAGGGAGGTTCCCTCCTCGGCACAAAAATTTATTCAAGCCTCTCTGCGTACTGATTGTCGCTGCATAAACAAACGCCTAGCACACTGTCAAAATGTTTGACTTTATTTGGGATAAATCTGCCGTACTTTATGACTATATTCCCGTACGAGTACAACTCCATATATGCTTTGTTGAATTCTTCTGTGATTTCTTTTTTGGTGTACCCGGTGTATATCACAACATCATCATTAATACCGCACTTACGCAACTCCCTTGTAAATTCAAGCACGTTGCCTATATCGTCAAACGGTTCAAGACCGCCAAACACAACAGATTTAGTAATTGGGTTATCTATGTATTTTTGTATTAACTCGCTTATAGGCACATCAATGTCTTGTGATTTAGCTAGGTCGCTATTCTGGCACACCCTCATTTTACATTCTTTTTCACACTTAAAAGAACACGAATGGCAAGCGATGAACATACATGGATACTTATAATCTTGATATCGTTCCGTCTTTACAGCTTTGATTAGCACAACTGCTTCCTATCCTTAAACTCCGCTCGTTTACCTCTGTTGAAATTATCCACGCAGCGCAGATAGCCTGTGATTCTCTGGAACATGCTTAACCTCTCTTTACATACGGGGCATTTATCCACATTTTCATCGATATACCCATGATTTTTGCAATATCTAGAGATTGGGGATAAGCTCATATAGGGGACTTTATATGTTTGGAACATCGACTTTACGATTTGCTTTGCATGTTCTCCTGGAATTGCGCCCTCTAGATAGCAATGGATTACCGTGCCTCCTGTGAATTGGCTCTGCAAGTCTTCCTGATGCTTAAATGTAGAATTGATATCCTCAATTAATCCTACAGGAATATGGCAACTGTTTGTATAGTAAATATCTTTACCGGTGCCCTGTGTGATAATATCAGGATACTTCTTCTTGTCTAACAACGCCAATCTATAGCAAGTGGATTCAGCTGGCGTAGCTTCATAATTATACAGGTGCCCTGTCTCTGACTGGAAATCCAGAAGTTTTTGTCTGATATACTCTCCTACTTTAACACAAAAACCATGAGCTTCATCATCTAGAATGTTCTTACCCATGAAATTCTCGCACATTTCATTCATTCCCAAAATACCAATGGTCGAGAAATGGTTATTAATCGTGCCGACGTACTCCATATATGCTGGAATGAGTCTGGTTTCGATAACATTTTTTTGCAGCCAGTCGCGTTTGATTTCAAGGCTTTCTTTAGCTATATTCAGATACTTATCCAATAGTTCAAAAAACGCTTCTTCTGAGCCGTTTGCTTCATAGCCGAGACGCGGCAAATTAATTGTAACAACTCCTATTGAACCGGTGGAGTCGCCAGCTCCAAACAAACCGCCGTTCCTGTGACGAAGTTCTGTAAGGTCAAGACGCAGCCTGCAACACATAGACCGCACATCGCTAATATCCAAGTCGCTGTTAATAAAGTTTGCAAAATAAGGAGTTCCGTATTTACCAGCCATCTCCCAGAGCAGTTTATTATTTGGATTGTCCCAGTCGAATCTCTCGTGAATATTGTATGTGGGGATTGGATAAGCGAATAACTTACCCTCAGAGTCGCCAGCGAGCATGATTTCATAGAATACTCTGTTAATCAAATCCATCTCCTGCTGACATGAACGATATGTAAAGCTGACAAAATCGCCACCAAGCATACAGTAGTCATCTATCATATCTTCTGGAGGCGTCAAATCAAAAGTCAGATTGAAAAATGCTGGTTCTGCCCCGCCTCTACTATTGCTGTTAATACTGAAAATAAAATTCTGCATATGCTGTTTGACTTCTGTGTATGTAAGCTTGTCCTGTTTTACAAACGGAGCAAGCAATGTGTCAAACCCGTTAAAAGCTACAGCGCCCATAATTTCATTCTGGTACACAGTAATCAGGTTAGCACATTGATTCAAAATAGAGTCGAAGTGCTTAGCCGGAGAAGATGTAGGTATATTAGATACACCTCTTACACCCTTCATTATGATATCTTTTAACGAATAACCAGTGCAATACAATGTTAGACCACCTAAATCATGCAAATGGATGTATCCGTCAACATATGCCTTGGAAATATATTCTGGGTATACTTCTCTCAACCAATAGTCCTTACTTACTTCCGCCGTGATATACTTATTCATGCTACCAAAGCTATACGGCGCGTTCGAATTTTCTTTTACCCTCCAATCATCTTTTCTTAAATATGATTCGATAATGTTCTTACTACTTTTCATTAGCCACTTCTCCATTTCCTGACAAAAGCCATTTTACAGCTTCGCTAAAATTCATTAACTTTCCGTCAACACTCAACATTGGAACGTCATTAAAGCCAAGCGCAAGCATTTCGTCAACATTGTTATTCTCTACGTATTCTACTCCCATTTCAGAAAGCTTTTTCTTCAATATTTTGCATCTTGGGCATCCAGTCGAATACAAAATAGGCATTTACTTCTCCTCCCTCGCAATAGTATCTACTGCTTTATAAATTTGTTCCCAACTATCTACGCGGATAAATCCATGAGCGGTTGCGTCGTAGTTCCTGTTATGCGGTGAGTCCATCAGCAAACCGATATATCTACCTCCCTCAAGATTATGAGGCGCATCATCAATCATCACATCTCCACGAACCATCTGTTTCTTGGAAGTAAAAATAATGTCTTTGAATGAGATAAATGGGAAATATCTATTGATGAAGCTGTACTTATATTTAATCGTGTCTGGATGAGAAGAGGTAACTAGAACTACCTGATGCCCGTCATCAATAAGTTTCTTCAGATACTCAGAAGCGCCGCCTATTGGTTCAAGCCTTTCCCAGAAGCTCTCATCATGCAACGGAGAGAAAACCTGTGTTCTCGAAAGACCTTCGAAGTATTGTTCGATGTCCCAAGAAGCTATATCTTCTGGTGAGGTTGTAGTGCCATACTTTTCATTAACAGCATTTACCCACGCTTCATTGAGATTCTCCAATACATTGTCTACATCTACTAACACTGTTAATTTATTCTCCATTTTTCACCGCCTTATTCCGCTAGCTCGTCAGCATACTGGCTTATCCAACTACGATGATTGGTTGTCAGACTGCAAATCGCAGTCCTTTCTTTGGTTTTGAAATGGTTTAGATACTTGATAAATCCACTTAGTCGTGGATTGTCAAGGTCGCATTGCAAATCATGCCCAATTACAACCACCTTTGAGTGTGAGCCAATTCTTGTTAGCGTCTTTTTTAACTGAGCCGTAGTATAGTTTTGCGCTTCATCAATGATTACAACAGCATTATCTAATGTTGACCCTCTTAAAAAGGTATCAGTGATACAAGTGATATATCCTCTTCCTGTCTTCTGATTTACCATAGTGTCATCGTTGATGGATGTCATCGGGTTGATATCACAATTCTTTAATGCCTGATAAAACGCTTCAAAATATACTGAGCTCTTTTCTGTAATTGTTCCAGGCAGCCATCCTTGCTTGCGTTCTCCATACGGAGACATTATGTATATGATGTTTTCGTAAAACCCGTACTTAACCAACATATTCGCAACACCTGTAGCAACTGTTGTTTTGCCCGTTCCTGCACATGCATTACAGAAAATGATGTCTTTGCCACTATCCCAAATTGAGTTGGCAAATATCAATTGTTCATCGTCAAGTTCGTATCCGTAGAACGGGAACTTGTCTAGCTTGTCTGGAGGGGACAAATGCTCGTCCCCTCGCTTCTTTGTTTGTGCCATAAATACTCCTTAAATCACCATATCAATATCACAGTCCTGACCGATAATATAGTCCACGAACCCCTTTTGCTTTGCCTCATCTGCGAACATATACCATTCAACTCTGAGGTTAGCGTCGTATTCGTCTGCTGTGATATTGCTGTGTTCAAGAATGTACTGCTTCAGTCTTTCGTCTTCGCGCTCCTGGAACTTCATATGGTCTCTAATCTTTGTGCTTGAGTTACACACAGCGTAGGTTCCATCGTGCATGAGATACTTTGCGTTTGGAGTTCCAAATCTCTTGTGTCCAGCGAGTCCGATTAAGAAGCCCATACTATACTGATAGCCTGTGTTAATCGTATATACAGGTGTCTTGCTGTGCAGGATAGTGTCAATGAGTTGGAACCCTGCGTCCACCTCGCCGCCACGCGATACGAGGTAAAGGAAGATTGGGTTCCTCTCTTCGGTAGGAATTTCCTTGTCTTCCGTGTTATATTGCAGAATGTTTCTGACAATATCTGATACTATGTCCTGGGTAATATCTGACGCGAGGAATAGCTTGCGATTGCTCAGGTCTTGATAATGAAGTAAATCATCTACCAAGCCGTTTTCAAGCAGAACTCCTCCGATATCTAACTCAAGCTCGTCAAAAATACCCTTAGTGCTTTTCATTCCCATATAAAATCTCCTCAATCCATAATGAAACCTTTGCCAGCAATTCACTTTTGCTGGAGTCGTTTATAATCTTATAGTCTGGCGCATAATCATCGAGAGCTAATTCTGAAGGATGATTTAGCTGCTCTTTTGTTAGCCTGCTTACAAAGTTAGGGCGCTCAACTCTTATGTATATTGTGTCAAACTTCTCTGCCATTCTGGTTACTTCGTTAGGGAATCTGCAATCTGGAATAATTACGTAGTCCCAACTGCCATCAAAATAGGTAAGCATAGCAGCTACGAAGTCAACCCATAGAGACGGGTTTTTATATCTGATAACTTCTGTACCGACATACTGAAGTAAATGCCTGCCGTCTTCGTCTTTTAAGCCATTCCAGCCAAAGTAGCTCGTACATATAAATTTCAGTAGGTCTGCGAAGTGGGCTATCAGCACCCTTTCTCCCCTGTTTGTTAGCCTGTCTTCTATCATGCTAGCCACGGTGTCCTTGCCGTGCTGAGCCTTCCCCGAAATAAGGATTACCTTGATAAGTCACACCTCCTTATTTGAGTTTGAGAATTTATGAAATGCATTAACAGCCTGTCTTACCGTTAACTCTCTGTCTGGATGCCGCCATCGCTTTTCGTGTCCGTAGTATATTTCACGAACCTTACACCATGCGGCAACAACCGGCGTATCTTCATCTCTTACAGAGTGCTCACACACAAACACAACTGCCTGTTTGCCGACCCTTGTAAAGTCATCAACCATTCTTTGGAGAGCCAACTTCTGACCTTTTGGCACTTCTGCATCTCCGAACTTAACCTCAAAAATTATGTATTCTGAGTCTTTATACTCAATCAACCCGTCAATATCTGTCGGGTAAATATAACCGTCAACTTCTAAGTCCTTGAAGTCAATCAGTTGCTTCATCTTTGAAGGATTACGAATACGTGTATCTATGCTACTTTGCGCCATATTGCTTGTTCAGTCCGCAGCAATTAAACTCTTCGCATATCCCACCACGATATGCACAATTTGGAACTAGTAATTCCTTAAACTCAGGGTTAACCTTAATCGCTTCGTCGCACATCATCTGTACAACTTCTCTGGTTTTCTGAGATGCCAGTCTGCACAATCTTTTGTGCGATATCGTAATGAACTCTTCTGCGTTCATATACCAGCACATAGTTACAGGAGCGTCTTGAGGTGCTGCACCTCTATCGTATTTGTCTTGCCTATCGTTTCTCTGCGTTGACACAAACGGAGTAGCATGGACATGACGACACAAATGAACAGAAACCCAATAAGGAATATCTGTCAGCCTAAAGCAGAACTGTAATGTTCTAATAGGCGAATGATTAGCCTTTAACAGTTTCACTTTCCATTCATCCGTCGCCGGCTTATCAGAGTCCTTGGAGACAGTTACCAAGGTACATTTTTTACAAAGTAGCCAGTCTGCCTCCGTAGGATGTTTAAGAATCTCTACCTTCATTTTTGCCTCCCAATGTTATGTATCTTCTTCGATTGGAGAAATATCACACTCATCAACCAGTTCGTCCATGCACTGACAGCATAGATGCAGGTCAAGAATGTCTCCATCGTTCTTTGTCCCGTATCCGAGACGTTTCATAATAGAGAAATCCTCTTGCGTATCCCACAAGTCAAACGGTTTCCCGCATTTATTGCAGAATTGCTTATCCACTTATTCACCCCCTTTCAAGGGTTGTAAAAAGCCGCTTTTATTCACGTTTTTGTTCTATATATAGTATGTTTGAAATAAACATACACTATATATTGTGGGTGATTCTAAACGAATTTAAGAATGCATCCAATTCTGTCGTATCAGCACTGTCAGTCCAGTCTGTATGCTTCGCTTCTGGAATCGGAATACCGTGGTAGCTTATCAAGAGGCTGCTAAAGTAGTTCTGAATTTTGTCGTCAAACTTATGCTCTATTGATTCGTCCCAGTAAACATCATGTAATCTTCTCCCAATTGAGTTATTGAATGAGAAAACATCAATACAGCTATCGGTATTGAACATAATTTGACCAGACGAAGAACCAAATTCATGCATACGTTTAATTCCGGGAATGCCGTCGCTAGTATAAATATCACGAATAGAGTTATAAAACTCGCGGGCTTCCTTCATCGACGAAAAGCAAAAGCCGACCCTATATCTTGGCAAAGCGGAACACTTCTCCATAGACTTCACAATAGCGTCTTGAGTAATTACTTCCGTTTACTTCACCCCCTAATATATCTTGTGATATTTTGTCAATGTATAATAACAACCGTCCTTTACAAATCCACCGCAGAAGATAATATCTCCTTTATGTATAGGCTCTAAATCGTAAACTTTATTAAATACAGTGAATCTGCTCTCTTTGCCGCTACCAATTGACTTTGTAATGATAGAATATCCGAACTGTTTCCCATCCTTCTTGCGATGTACCGGATATATCTCTAACACACAAAGCTTTCGCCTGTCTTCTTCTTTGCCGGATACATATCCCATATAACCCATCACATCATAGAAATTACGAACCTTAAGTACGTCGCTAATATCGGGTAGATTAGCCGCCTTTATAGCGTTCTCAACCTCAACCATAATCGACCTGATATCCAAAAGTGTGTAGCTTTTTGCAACTCCACCTGACTTTGTTACGCCAACAGCATACTTCGAAACAATGGGCTCAAGCGGTGTCCCGTCAACCTTATCTTTGGATATCTTCTTTGCTTGTCCTTTATTAAAGAAGTTATAGAACATATCTGTTATGCGCAGTAGTTCACATTGATTTCCGAAATCACTGAAGAAATCAAGCTTTATCAAAATATCTAACTGCCTTGTATTAACAGACGACTGAGTGTCAAGAACTTCTAGCAACCTTACGAAATGAGTATATTTGTTGCTTTGCGATATTTTATACAGCTCTTCTGCAATTCCATTGCTCATATACTTAATTGATGTAAGACCCTTGGCAATGATATTACGCTTTTTATCAAAGAAATACTCGCTTCTCGAAAGTCCCCATCTGGGCATGGTTACCATTATTCCTACACGAGTTGCATATGCCGTACCGCTTCTTATGTCGTCATCATTTGCGGCGTTATTCAAAAACGCGGTGATAAATTCAATCGGATGGTAGTATCGGTAATAAGCACATAAGTATCCAAGAAGACAATATGCTATAGAGTGATTATAGCCAAACATATACGATGACGAGTCCTCTATAATCTGGAGAAACTCTTTTGCCTCTGCCTCGGCTTCTTTCCTTGGCTTATCAGATTTTTCACAGTATCCATTCATAATGTCTGGCAAAGCCTTTTCTAGTCTATCTCTTTGCTTTCGCCCTATTGCTCGTCTGACATTATCGCTTTCGCTTCCCGACAGACCACAAACCTGTTGAAGAAACGCGATAATATCCTCTTGATAAATCAAATACCCAAGGTTGTTTGCCAGTAAGTTATCAATCAATTCGGACGGGTTATGATGTTGTTTCTTCGCCAACAAATCGTCTCGATAAGAAGCACCAGACGGACGAATTGCCGCCGTAACCATAGACATGTCAAAAATGCTATGTGGTTGGAACTTCTTCAAGCTGTCAAAGGCAAACGCACTCTCAAACTGAAATAGTCCAGACGGGCTTTTTATCATATCAGCCCACACAGCTTCGTCGTTCCAGTTAATCTCGTGTGTCTTTGGGTATGGCTGATTTAAGTATCTGCAAGTGTCTCTAATTACCTGTACGGTTTTGAGTATAAGGAAGTCATACTTAGCTAGCCCGATATTATGAACATTCTCCATATCTAACATTAGGCAGTTTTCACCGTCTTTATTAAAAACACCGTAATTATCCACGAGCGTAATCGGACTAATAATCATTCCTGCCGGATGCACTGACTGAGAAATCTTAGTAGTATAAAGACCGTCAAAGTAGTAAAACAACTCAGGATATTTTTTCGATAGCCGCTTAAACTCCTCCGACTCCATTATTAACCGCTTCTTGTCTGCGTCGTTCTTGCCGGTTGATTCGGCGTACGCTATTGCTGGACTAAGCTCTTTCTTAATTTCAGATATCCTATGAAGCGACCAAGGATTGTCGTTCTTTGCAGCCAGAGCCTTATCAGCGTTAGACATTCCCGACAAATGTTCTTCGTTCCATTTGTTTGCGAGACATCTTCCAACATCATCAAGCACTCCCTTAGCTTTCATTGTTCCGAAAGAAGCAACTCGCGCTGTTTTATCAACGCCAAATCGATTAGTTATATATCTGAAGATTGCTGGTCTGTCTGACTCAACGCAATCTATATCGATATCTCCTCAATGAATACCCTCGGTTTCCCGATATTTATTAGGGGTTTAGACTATATCTTCACCTGTAATATACAGGGACTGGCACTTCCACTATGGGATTTTCGCCCATAATGTACTCCTTACGGATAGTCGTTACAGTTTCTAACTAACTTTCACTCGTTCTTTATGCACGTAGTAACCCTTGTTCGCTCCATACTTTGTCAACATAGTTGGACTTGTGGGTAATCTTTGCTGCTTAACAAAGTTCTCCATATCAATATGGTTATAAAACACTCCTAGCAGTTCTGACTCTGGACTATATAATGACCACTTCTTAAATTGCCTCTTGGCTGAAATTCCAGAAGTAATGTACGATTTGTTTACATTTTCTTGAATCGTAACCCACTCAAGATTGTCCCTACAATTATTTCGATTATTGCCGTCCTTATGATTTGGAACCGCGCCATCGAAATATCCATCAACAAAATGTTCTGCTACAAGTCTATGTATAGATTTTGTGTACTGACCGTCATCTCTGCAAAGGATAATATTAAGGTACTTCTTTTCGTTTCCAGGGTCTTTGGGTTTGAGTTTGTGGAGTTTATGTTCTTTTCCAGCGCCTATCGGTCTGGTAGAATACACCTCTCCGAATTCTGTTATGTAATAATCGTCAAACCCATTTATTCTTTTGTATGCTCCGTTAATATCAGAGAAATCCATATAACATCCCTCCTTGTTAACGAGTGAAATAGTTAGCTTACCACGGGATTCCCATGCCTCTCGGTTTAGGGTTCCCCGTTAGCGGCAGTCACGCTGCCACACCCCACATTTGTGGGTTCACCAGTTTGTTATCTATATGTCGCCATATAGGGAGACTAAGATAAATCTCCTCTCTGTCTTCATTACAGAATCTTGAGAATACCGTATGCCATGTCTCAGGGTTTAGGTCAATAATGTCCGTTACGTATGCTACTCTCGAACCTCCGACAGAACCTCTAGCTGTTCCAATCGCCATGCCTTGCGATTTACACCAACATACCAGTTCTGACATTGACAGCATAAACCCAGTCATGTTAAGTTTTTGGAAAACTCGCATTTCTTCGTTTATTGCTTTTCTAAAGGCATCTACTTGCTCCGGTGGGATAACACCTTTAGCAATTTTCTCTGCGAATTTTGTTTCCACTGTTTCTGTAAATTTATCATTATCCGCCTCTCGTGTCCCGTAAAGAATTGGATACTTGATAGCGGTATCTATATCAATTTCTTCGGTCATATCGTATAAGAGATTTGTATTCTCAATGGCTTGCATATACGATTCCTCGGGCAGTGCTCCCTGAGTCTTAAAAAGTTCCACAAGTTCATCATATGTCTTATACGTTAGGTCGAAAGCGTCCTCGTCTCCATACGATTTATGCTTTGCTTTTAACAAAACCGAGCGGCATTCTGCTTTATACTTGCTTGAACTATGAGTATCGGTTCCGGCTATTAATGGCGTCCCTATCCTCTTTGCAAGTTCCAACAGCCTCTTGTTGAACGCTATCTGGTCTGGATGGTTATGTGCCTGAACTTCTAAGAAATCATACTTCTTAGCGAGCTCCATATACCTTGGATGGTTATCTGGTAGCTTATTAAGCGGCGACGCCAAACAAGCACTTGTTGAAATAATGTTATCGGAAATATTCAGAAACTCATCAAACGTAATACGGTTCGTGTAGTAAAAATGGTCTTCATCACACGACATACTAATCAGTTCATTGAGTTCCTTTAAACCATCTAAGTTACGAGCCATTAAGACTGTGTGGTAGTTATCTCTTACTTTCTCTTCTAGTGATTCCGTTAGATATATTTCGACCGAGTGAATATATCTAATCCCCGCTTGTTTACATGCACTATATTTTTCTGTCCAGTTCAACGGCTTACCGTGCTCTGAGAATGAAATTGCTTTTGCCCCATCTCTTACAGCAAGAGAAATATACTCTGGGTACTTCGAGCAGCTATCCAATAAGCTGTCTTCTGTGTGGCAGTGGTACACGATGTAAGGATTTATGTAGTGCCACCTTCTTTCTTGTATACAGTGAACTCAGATAAATACCTATCTAACTCTCCTGTATCGCAGTCATCAAAGTCATCAAAATCATCAGATTCTGTAATAGGCGCACTACGCATCACCATCGGAACGTGACAAAGCGCCCTTTGCTTGCCATAATCATAATCATAAAACGTATAAGATTTTGCGCTACAAGGAGCTCTTAGCCACCATTGAGTTTCTGCTGAGCGATTATTATCGCGTTCGTCATTATTCATCACTGACACCCCTTTTGATAATCTTGAAACTTGCGAGGAAATCATCGAGCGCAGTGTTTTGTGAGTCGTCATCATGACTTTCATTTGGTTCATAACCAGTATACATACCGTCATTATCTCCTGTAGACGCC
>Ga0326511_10001637_pt1 | contig 18452 bp, 12 predicted proteins | sample 0_2496_0518_D_FD_203701 | JGI IMG/M metagenome (GOLD analysis project Ga0326511, IMG submission 203701) | Bovine rumen microbial communities from UC Davis, California, United States - 0_2496_0518 | ecosystem: Host-associated > Mammals > Digestive system > Stomach > Rumen | place: USA... | reverse complement strand
AGCCATTGAAATAGAAAGTAATGCAAAGATTTTCCAAGAAAGAAGTCGCAATCATTGTTCTCTTTTTTGTCTTCTACATGATTGGCTATGCTTGGCTGATTGAGCCCAAGGCAAAGTCAGAAAAGAAGACGGAAAAGGAGACGATGATACAACAACCGGAAGGACGGCGGGCAGAGAAACGGCAAACAAAATCTCTGTCTGCCGACTGGCCATTGGATTTAGGCAAGTACTTCTACACCATTGACATTGCCCCTGGTTATGAAATGGAGAATGAAGAATATGAAGTGATAAGAGAATCTCGAGGTAATCTGATAGTGAGAAAACACAACGACTGGCCTGATATCAGCGGCCACTTTAAATGGTATTGCAATGAGAAACTATCCACTACCCAACAGATGTTTGACTATGTGGTCGCTCACCATAAAGCCATCGTTAAGCAAATGAAAGAAGTAAAGAGACGGGGCATCAGCAGTCAGTTTGACGAAGCCTCTTATTATCAAGACCATTATGATGAATATCTGGATGACCCAGAAGACGAACTCCGCTTTCCTCCAGAAATATTTGACGCAAATGATGAATGATAGTTGCCTTAAACTCTTTTATTTCCAACTAACAGGAGAAAACAATTATCGAGGATGAAACGCTGAACGAGGTTATCCAAATGTTGTGATAACTTTATTGAAAGAGGTATCAGAAAGGTCAAAATCAAAATGAAGAACTCTGGCACCTTCCGTTCCGATGCTGGGGCAGATGCTTTCCTCGACCTGCTTTCCATTGTGGAAACAACAAAGAAACACAACAACTCACCATACACTGCTATCCGGGCTTTATTCTAAGCACGGAAAATAACTATGGGATAATCGCTGAATAGTTACACCAGGTCATCTTTTCATTAAAAAGAATTAAAAAGAATGCGCTTTTACGTTTGTTTCCGACATTTTTAACTAAATTTGTGTTCAAATTAAATTCCGTGACGATGAAGGACTTAAACAGAATCAAAGTTGTACTCGCAGAAAAGAAGCGGACCAACAAGTGGTTGGCAGAGCAGTTGGGCAAAAACACTGCGACTGTCAGTAAATGGTGCACTAACACATCGCAGCCTGATTTATATACGCTCGAACGTGTTGCAGAAATTCTTGATTGCGCCAAAAGAGAACTTATTACGTAATAAAGATAGTGTATGTATGCCAGTAGATAAACAAGTATTGTTGCGCTATCAAGTCCTGAACAAGTGTTTCAGGAATAAATACAGAGAGTACACCATTGACGATTTGGTTGATGAGTGTAATAAGGCATTACGCAAAGCTGACAAGCCAGAGGTATCTAAGCGCACTATACAAAATGATATAGTGCAATTGGAAACCACTGATCCTTATTATATTCGTCTGAATGAGAATCTGAAACGCGGTCGTCAACGTCTTTATCGTTATGTTGATACGGATTACAACTTGCCTCTTTTCCGCATGAATGATGAAGAAAGAAATAAGATAGAAGATGCTATTTATGTACTCAAACAGTTCGAAGGAGAGCCGCAATATGATTGGGTTCGTACATTCCTGATGCAAATAGAAGGAGGATTATTTGATAAAGAATCATCACCAGTTGTAACCTTCCAGTCAAACCCTGACTTGAAAGGTCTTCATCACTTTGCAGGGCTATTAAAAGCCATTACCACTAAACGTGTACTCCGCTTGCGTTACACACCCTTTGGTAAAGAGACAATTACGGTGAAGACATATCCGTATCATTTGAAGCAATATAATGACCGTTGGTATCTTATAGCACAGGCTATAGGTTTCGATGGTTATTCAAATTATGCTCTTGACAGAATTGAGGACTTTGAAGAGATTGCCTTACCATACAAAGAGCCGGAGTATGAGTTAAATGATTACTTTGACGATGTTGTAGGTGTAACGATACCAGAATGCGATGCAGAGGACATTATTATAAAGGTGTATAAGGCAAGCATGAGCTTTGTGTTGACGAAGCCCATCCATCTTTCTCAGTGTATCATTGAGAAGAGCAATGAATATGCTGTTATATCTATCAACGTGAAGCCCAATTACGAATTGGACTCCAAGATTCTTTCCTTTGGTTCAAACATGGTGGTTCTTTCTCCTGATTCTTATAGAAGTCATATTTTTGAGAAAATTCAAGCAATGAATCAAATATATACGAACGATGCAGAAAACCTGCATAGTAAATGAGTAATTTTGCACCCGATAACAAAAAAAACCAATTCAATTATGGACTCTATAGGTTTTACCAATTTTAGAAAATTTGTCACTTTCTCTGAAATTCCTTTCGGCGATATTACAATTATGGTAGGTGGCAATAACGCAGGTAAGTCAACGCTTGTGAAAGCAATGCTTCTTATGCGAGATTTCCTGAAGAGTAGGATAGAAAGTGTAGCTAATACTTCTATCTTCAAGTCATCTGTTCCACAGTTCAGTTTTGATGCTGAACATGTAAATGTAGGGGACTTCTATCGCGCATTCTGTCGCCAGAGTCCATACGCTGAAGATACGATTTCCTTTGTAATGAGGATAGGCAAATTTCATTTCTCAGTTGATGTCTGTGGTGAAAGGAAACCAGGTATTATACCACTGGTTTCAAAAGTAGCTATTACCGATAACACACGAAATGCTTCGTTTACATTTGATTTTAACAGAAATCAAATGAGTGCTTTCTTTGGTATTGAGAATAAGGAAGAAAAACAAGTGTTTGGCGGTGAAACTGAGGAGGTAAACAAATATAAGGATAGACTCCACACAGTTGAAGAAATGAAGAACCGTTTATCTCAAAGTAGCGATTTGGCTGAAATATCAGAATTGAAGCTACAGATTGAGAATTTGGAAAAGGAGATTGAGGCCAGAAAGAAAACACTAAGACTGACAGTTAAACCAGTAGAGGAAGGAGCGACTATTGATATGTCGCATTTTTTAGGTGACAATATAGGGAAACTGGTTATACCTGAGTTGGTCAAGGGCTTTGTTCAATATGCCTGGACTGGGACTTTGGGCGATAAGCGTTCTCAAAAATATAAGAATGAGGAAGGGAAGAAGGCTTTCCTCAAAGGCAAAGCAGAAATCATAAATGAAATTGCAGGCGAGTTAGACTCCATTTTGAACAGTCATGTGATAGAGTACATTTACTCCCATTCTGTTACTCAAACGCCATGCTATAGTAATGCAACATCTTCGAATGATTATGCCACTCGGACAATTCACGAATTTTATCGTTCGCGCATTTCTCCTGGTGATGAAGAATTCAAGATTATTGAAGATGGCTTGAAGTTGTTTGGCATAGGTGATTCTTTGAAAGTGATTCCTTTCCTTGGCGACTCTTACCGTGTGGTTGTTTTCGATGGTGAAAATCCTGAAATAACTGATGAGAAGGATGCCGGTTATCCTGGTGGCATGGATTTGGCAGACAAAGGTATGGGATCAATTCAGATAATTCTCTTGTTGTTAAGGCTATCCACTTTAGCCAGGAAATACAAGGGACTTAATCTCACTATCTTGCTTGAAGAGCCAGAGCAGAACCTTCACCCGGCTCTGCAAAGCAAACTGGCAGACTTGGTACTTTCTATAAATAAGGGGTATGGGGTACGGTTCATTATTGAAACTCATTCCGAATATTTGGTGAGACACATCCAAGTTCTATCTGCGCAGATTTTCAAGGATGGATTCGATAACACTCCTTTCAAAGTTATATATTTGACAGGTGATAAAGACTTGCCTTGCTATGACATGGGGTTCCAAAAGAATGGTAAGTTCGAAAAAGAATTCGGGCCAGGTTTCTTCAATGTAGCAGATGATGCTGCAATGGAATTGTTTGATTTAGATGATGAGGAATAATGAGAGGTATACATAACACATATTGTAATCGTGATTTCCTTGATGAAATCATAAAAGGCAGGAAGAAAGTTCCTGCTTTGGGGATTGCATTTACCATGCTCAACAAGTTAAGCAATATCATAGTTGATATACCTAAGGAGGATCTGAAAAAACTTATTGAGAATGACGAGACATATAAACGACTAAATAAACGTGAAAACAAAGCGTTTCAAGCAAGAGAATGGATAAAGGTATTTAACCCAGAAAATGTTATTGACGATGTTTTCCTTATTAACGAAGGGGATATAGATAACTACAAAAATATCAGGCAGGAGTATGGGTGTTTGATTATTGCAAATGAGCAAAATGATCTGAGATCACTTGAAAGAATGGTTAAAGGTCATCCGTTCAATTTGGTTCCAAAAGCAGACAGGATTGACGACCCTACGATTATAAGTCATGATAGTTGGACACAATTCTTTAATGAATTCAATTTGTCACCACTCAATGCTGTTGTCATTACAGACAATTTTATGTTTGGAAACAAGTTTGAAGAACAAAAAGAGTATTCTCTGTTTGCCATATTAAAGTCAATAGCTCCTAAGAAACTTAAACAAGATTTTCATATTACAATTTTTTTCAATAATGATCCTGATAAACGGTCGGGAGTTGTTCCTCTGACCAAAGAAAAGGCAGAGAAACTTGTCAACGAAATTAAAGATTTGAATTTATGCACTTCTGTTAAGGTGTCCATAATTGCTCATACTATTAAATCAACCACCCACGACAGAGAACTCATAACAAATTATCATTATATGAATTCAGGAGTCGGCTTTGGAGTTGTTGATGCCAAAGGCGTAAGGGAGATTGCGAAGGGACGTGTGTTACATGTTTTTTGCGATATGGAGGGTTCAGTAACAACAAAACAAATTCAGGCACAAGCCTCCTTATGGCTCAAGCCAATCCTCGATGGAGATAAGGGTAGAGATGCTTCTTATTCTTATATTGTTGGTGATACAGATGTTGTAAATCGATTGTTTTTGTGAAAAATGCAGAAAACCTGCATAGTTAGATAGTACCTTTGCACTCGAATTCAATTAGAATAGAAACAAATTAAAAGAAATGACAGACCAGAATACAAAAAATACATGCCACCTCATCAGACAGGCTTTTATACGTGCAAAAAAACCGTTATCTTTAAGCGACGCACAGTGCCAAGAGTTGGCTATTGCATTTACTTTCTTGCGGCGTGTTGACTGTCTAACCGGGCAATACAGTAGTGCATGTTCTGTCTTTTATAATGAGAACAGAGAAAAATTGAGTGACAAGCAACTCGACAAAGAGTTAAGAAAGATTTCTGGTGGTTATTCTTTCTATAATGTTTCTGGTTATAATTTCAACGGATTATTGAATTCTGGTCTTTCCGTTGAAATTGGAGTCATGTCGTATGTCCAAGGGTTAAGCTCCAATGTACGACAGATTCTAAAGGACATGAATTTTACTGAAAATGTTGCTATTTTAATGCGTCAATCCAAATATTTAGTTGACATATTTGAGGTCTTCTCAGATTTGAATCTTTCTCTTTCTGGTTTTAACAACCTACGATTTATAGGTTTAATAACAACCTTGGCTTCGGATGGATTCAAGCATAACGGATTATGCCCAACACCAATGGGGCTATCAAAGTTGATTTGCGAGTGTCTCTTCTGTAAGGATGCGTGCAAAGGACTCGTATATGATGGTATAGATATATCAGATGAATTATCAATTTATGACCCTGTTTGTGGAACGGGAAGCTTGCTGGCTTATGCTGGTGAATTTGGAGAACTAACTTCCCCAGCACCAAATGTATACTTATTTGGGAATGAGATTTCATCTTTTTCATGTGCTATTGCTAATGCCTTAGTTTTACTCTCAGGAGATGAATATAGTTTTGTGGATAATGCGAATACTCTAACAAAAGAAGAGTCATCTGAAGATGAATTTCAATTTGTTGTAGCAGACCTCCCCTTTGGTTTGCCTTGGAGTCCTATCAGAGAACGAATTGAGATAGAAAGCCAGAAAGAAAACGGACGTTTTAGCAAAGGGCTGCCAAATATTAACGATAGCCAGTTTCTTTTTATCCAAGATATTGTCTCAAAGATGGATAGTATGGGGGGGCGAGCTGCCTTTATAACATCAGGGGCTGTTCTTGATGGAGGCTCTGTAAAAAGTGGAGAGTCGCGTATTCGTAGGTGGCTATTTGAATCGGGTTTGGTGGAAACGATTATAGCATTGCCGTCAGGAATATTATCACCATATACCAACATTCCTGTTTTCCTTTGGGTCCTATCGTGTAATCCAGACCCCTATTGCAATGAGTTTTGCGAAAAAATGGAAGGTAAAGTGCGACTGATTGATGCAACGAAACTCGTATCTTCTAACAAGAAGTTTTATATAAATGATGAATTCATCACTTCTGTTGTGAATGAGTATAAGTCCCTTGAAGATACTGCAACGACAAAAATTGTAAACAAAGAAGATTTTGGCTTCTATGAATTGAAGATAGAAGAGAAAGGAAAGAAAAAGGAAACCGTAAGGATTTCTTTGGGCACGGACATTAATGATTTTATAGAGAAGGAGCGCAAACCCTATTCGAAGGGTGAGATAACCATTTATTACGAATCTGTTGAGAAAGGCTTTTCTGTAGACTTTTGCAAGTTCTTCAAACCTGAAGATATTCCAATTGCGCCCATAAAAGAAGAATCTGCTAAGATGTTACAGCTCTTAGAAACTATTGGTTCCGTAAGAGCCGATATAGAAGCAACTAAAAGACGCATTGTTGATGAGACTGCTCATGACGGCTGGAATGAAATGCCTTTGTGGGCTGTTGCAGAAATAGTACAGGCTAAAAGTAGGTCACATGTCGTTGACATGAGAAGGGGGCTCCCTATTATTTCCAAAGAATTTCTAAAAGGGAAAATAACGGATGTAGAATATTATGCAATTACAAATAATGCAACACGTTCTTATGCAAGGGATGTCTTTGTATTCAAAACAGGTGTCAATGCAGGGATGATTTTTAAGGGTGCAGAGGGAATGATCTTTCCTACACTTGCTGCAATCAGGTGTACTGACGAATCAATAGTAGCTCCTGAATACCTATATTACTTACTTAAAGGTTACGAGAAATCTTTCAGACTTATGACAAAGGGTGCTGCGACCAAACAACTGGACACCAAAGCCATGTTAGATTTTAAGTTTTTGATTCCTTCTATTGAGGAGCAAGGGAAAATTGCTTGCTTCCTTGACGAAGTAGTAAGTAAAATCGACAATATTATTGCTTCTATGAAAGGTTCTAATACGTTTTTCTCTGAGTATAGGCAGACCCTTATTGAAAATGCGGTAAGAGGAAACCTAAAATTAGTTTGAGGTTATACCATTGCAAAACAAATGCGTAACAATATGGCAAAGAAAACGATAAAAGCAACGAAACCGATGGAAGAGGCCTTGTGGGAGGCTTGTAACAAACTGCGTGGCTCTATAGAACCGTCGGAGTATAAGCATGTAGTGCTGAGCCTTATCTTCTTGAAGTATGCTGGTGACCACTTTGAGAAGCGGCGCAAGGAGATACAGGAGGAATATGGCAACGAAGCCTTCCTCGACATGGTGGAATTCTATGCTGCCAAGAATGTGTTCTATCTGGCTCCAGAGAGTCGTTGGGCGTTCATCATGCAGAACGCGAAGCAGCCGAACATAGCCCTGCTGATTGACTCGGCGCTGTCGCTGGTGGAGAAGCACAACAAGCCCCTTCGCGGTGCCCTGCCCAACAACTATTATTCGTCGCTTGGCATCGACACCACCAAGTTGGCTTCACTACTTGACGAGATCAACAAGATTGACACGCTGAAGGACGAAGCCAACGACCTGATAGGCCGCGTCTACGAATACTTCCTCTCGAAGTTTGCCATTGCCGAGGGCAAGGGTAAGGGAGAGTTCTATACGCCCAAGTCGATTGTCAACCTCATTGCGGAGTTGATACAGCCTTACGAGGGAAAGATCTACGACCCCTGCTGTGGCTCCGGTGGTATGTTCGTGCAAAGTTTGAAGTTTGTCGATGCCCATCATGGCAACCGCAAGAACGTGTCGGTATATGGTCAGGAATACACCAAGACCACCTATAAGCTGGCAAAGATGAACCTCGCCATCCGGGGTATCAGTGCCAACCTGGGCGAGCATGAGGCAGACACCTTCCACAACGACCAGCACAAGGACTTGAAGGCCGACTTCATCATGGCCAACCCGCCGTTCAACCAGAGTTCGTGGCGCGAGGAGAACCAGCTGACCGACGACCCGCGTTGGGCGGGCTATGACACGCCGCCAACGAGTAACGCCAACTACGGGTGGATTCTGAACATGGTGTCGAAACTCTCGACCAACGGCGTTGCTGGATTTATCCTTGCCAATGGCGCTCTGAGCAGCGACGGCACGGAAAAAGAGATCCGCAAGAAGATGCTGGAGCGGGGATTGGTGGAGGCGATTATCATTCTGCCTGCTAAGATGTTCTACTCGACAGACATTAGTGTCTCTTTGTGGGTGCTTAATGCCAATAAAAAAGCCAGAGTCGTTGTACGCGAAGGAGAAGAACTACATCTGCGTGATCGTGAGAAAGAAGTACTCTTTGTGGATTTGCGAAGGAAAGGCGATCCTTACGAGAAGAAATTCGTTCAACTTTCGCCTGAAACAATTAAGGAGACAGCTGAACTCTACCATCATTGGCAGTTGCAAGGAGCATCAATGGCTGAATTTGATAAGCCAGAGTATTGTCATCCTGCCACATTGACTGAGATAGCAGGAAATGACTATTCTCTGGTTCCCAGTAAATATATCAAGTTTGACAATTCAGTAGCTCATGAAGACTATTCAGAGAAAATGTCAGCTATAAAATCTCAGTTAGCAGATGTTCTCAAAGAAGAAAATAAGATCCGTAAAGACTTGATGGCTTTATTTGACGAATTAGGTTTCTCAATTGATTTGTAGAAAGATGGCAGATTATAAAAGACTTGGAGATTATATTGTTGCTGTTGATGAGCGAAATAGTGACTTGTCTGTCACTCTCTCGCAAGGCATCAACAACAATAAATACTTCCAGCAACCTCGGCAAGTATCCGAGAATTCCAAGAACGACAAGATTGTGCGTTATGGGTACTTTGCATACAATAGGGCCACCACAAGAAATGGTGATAAAATCTCTATAGCGTACCGCGAAGGAGAGGATTGTACCGTTTCCGCAGCCTACCAAGTTTTCTATATTAAAGATGAGGAACTCCTAAATCCGCATTATCTACTGTTGTGGTTTAAACGTCCGACATTCGATCGATATGCCAGATTTAAGTCGCATGGCAGTGCTCACGAATTTTTTGAATGGGACGAAATGTGCAATGTGATGCTCCCTGTCCCGCCTATCGAGGAGCAGAGACGCATCGTGGAGGAGTATCAGACCGTAGAGCGTCGCATCAAGAACAACGAAAGACTGATTGCCCTGCTTGAAGAAACTGCCCAAACCATCTTCCGCCATCGGTTCGTTGAGAATATCGACCCGAATAATCTGCCTGAAGGGTGGAGAATGGGAATTCTCAGTGATATAGCGTACTATTGTACAGAGAGAATAGATACAGCTGAATTAAACGATTCTACATATATATCTACCGAAAATATGATTAAGGATCGAGGTGGAATAAAGAATGCAGAGTCTGTACCTTCTGGTAAATGTATAAGATTTCGGTCTGAAGACATTCTTATTTCCAATATTCGTCCGTATTTTAAAAAAATTTGGCGAAGTACATTTGACGGCGGTTGTTCTGCCGATGTCCTTTGTATAAGGACAAAATCAGAGTTCTATCCAGAATATACATATTCCATAGTTGAAAGAGACAACTTCTTTGATTATGTAACCGCAGGTAGTAAAGGAACAAAAATGCCACGTGGAGACCGGGAATGGAACATGAAATATGAAATACCTATTCCCGAAACAATTGTTATGGACAAATATCATAAGGACGTCAAGGCACTAAGAGATTTCATTGCGAATCTAAGAAAAGAAATAGTTCTCCTTACAGCACTAAAAGAAACATTGACGAATAAACTATAGCCTATGGCCTACTTTGATGAAGCGCAGTTAGAACAATCCATCATCGACCTGTTCGGGCAAGAGGATTATCAGTACACACCCAGTGGCAACATCGTGCGTGAGCAGAGCGACGTGCTCTTGCGCGATGACCTCGTGGACTTCCTGAAGGCTCAATATAAGAGGGAGGGCATTACGGACATAGAGGTGCAGACGGCCATCAAGAAGATAGAGAGCGAGGTGGGCACGCTGTACGAGAACAACCGTCAGGTGATGCGCTGCCTGATGGATGGCTTCACCATCAAGCGTGAAGACCCGACTAAGGTTCCGCTCTTCATCAACCTCATAGACTTCGACAAGCCCCGACGGAACATCTTCCGACTGGTGAACCAGTTGGAGATTCAGGGCGAGGAACTGCGCAGGCCCGATGCCATCGTCTATGTGAATGGTCTGCCTGTGGTGGTGATGGAGTTCAAGAGTGCCATCAAGGAAGACACCACCATTGAGAATGCCTATACGCAACTGACCGTACGCTATAGGCAGGACATACCGCAGCTGTTCAAGTACAACGCCTTTGTGGTAATTAGCGATGGCGTGAACAACAAGTTTGGCTCGCTGTTCTCGCCCTACGAGTTCTTCTATGCCTGGCGGAAGATAGAGAAGACCGACAAAGGCAGCGATGGCATCAATTCGCTGCTGACGATGGTACATGGGCTGTTCCGTAAGGAGCGGCTGGTGGAGGTGCTGCACAACTTCATCTTCTTCCCCGATGACAGCAACGACGAGAAGAAAATAGTATGCCGCTACCCTCAGTATTTCGCCGCCACCTCGTTGCTTGACAACATTCTCACGCATTCACACCTGAATGCAGATGGCGACGGCAAGGGCGGAACATATTTTGGCGCTACAGGTTGCGGAAAGAGTCTGACGATGCTTTTCCTGGCTCGTCTTCTGATGCGCAACAAGCAGTTAGGCAGTCCTACCATCGTGCTGATAACCGACCGTACCGACCTTGACGACCAACTCTCCAAGCAGTTTCTGACGGCCAAGAAGTTTATTGGCGACGAAACGATAGTGCAGATAGACAGTCGCGACAACTTAGGCAAGATGCTTGAGGGACGGACGAGTGGCGGCGTGTTCCTCACCACCATACAGAAGTTTTCTGACGACATCAACCTGCTCAGCGACAGGGCCAACATCATCTGCATCAGCGACGAGGCCCATCGCAGTCAGACGGGGCTGGGGCAGCATATCCGTGTAACAGTAGATGGTGTGGAACGCAAATACGGCTTTGCCAAATATCTGCGCGACTCGCTGCCTAATGCCACATACGTAGGCTTTACGGGAACGCCTATCGACCCATCGATAGAAGTGTTCGGCCCGATTGTTGACAGCTACACCATGATAGAAGCCGTCGGCGACGAGATAACACGTCGCATTGTCTATGAGGGACGTGCTGCCAAGGTGATTCTCGACAGTGAGAAAGCCCAGGAAATAGAGCAATACTATAGCAAGTGTGCCACCGAAGGTGCCAATGAACACCAGATAGAGGAGAGCAAGAAGGCCATGACGCGGATGGACGTGATTCTGAACGATCCCCAGCTGATACACAATATTGCTGCCGACTTTGTGGCTCACTATGAAAAGCGCGTCAGCGAGGGCTCTTCCGTCCGTGGCAAAGCGATGATTGTTTGTTCGACGCGCCAGATCTCCTACTCACTCTACAGGGCTATCCTTCAGCTCCGCCCTGAATGGGAAGAAGTGAAAGCATGCAGCGAGGGTGAGCAGCTGACAGAGAAGGAACGGGAGAAGATTTTCCCAATGCCTCGGCTGATGATGGTGATGACCACTAATAAAGACGACGAGGCTCCGCTGCGCAAAATCCTGAGCAGCGAACCGTATAAGAAGAAACTCGACGAGCAGTTCAAGGAGGAAAAGAGCAATTTCCGCGTGGCTATCGTGGTGGATATGTGGATAACAGGCTTCGACGTGCCTTGCCTCGACACGATGTACTGTTTCAAACCCCTCCAGCAGCATACGCTCATCCAGACCATATCGCGTGTAAACCGTGTATATCCAGGCAAGGACAAAGGACTGATTGTTGACTACCTTGGTATCAAGAGCAACATGAACGTAGCACTGAAGCGCTATGGCGGTGGTGACCTGGACACCACGTCTGTTGAAACAATGGACAAGTCGGTAAGTCTTGTGAAGGACGAACTGGACATCCTGCGACGTATGTTCCACACATTCGACCGCACACCTTACTTCAGCGGTACACCATTGGAGCAGTTGGACTGTCTGAACCGTGCGGCAGAGTTTGTGCAAAAGACCCAGGAAGTGGAAAACCAGTTCATGGGTCATACCCGTAAGATGCGCTCGGCTTATAATATCTGTCTGAATAGCGACCAACTCTCTCAGCAGGAAGATGACGACATCCATTTCTTCATTGCCGTCAGGGCCATCATCTACAAGATGACCAAAGGCAGTGCGCCAGATGCGGCACAGATGAATCGCCGGGTGTCGGCCATGATCAAAGAGGCTCTTATCTCGCAAGAGGTGGAAGAAATCACAAAGGTTGGCGTGAAGCAGGAAAAGGAAATTGACCTGCTGAGCGAGGAGTATATGGAACGCCTGAAGCGCATCCAACTGCCTAACACCAAGGTCAAACTGATGGAACGACTGTTGCGCCAGGTCATAGACAACTTGAAGAAGGTCAACAAGACCCGTGGTGTAGATTTCACCAAACGACTGAACGCCATCATTGAAAAATACAACGACCGCAGCGACAACACCACGCTTGCTAATGAGGTGATTGACGAGGTGGTCAGACAAATGGCAGAGCTGCTGAAGGAGGTGAATGCTGAAAAGAAGTCGGGCGATGAACTGGGTATCAGCTTCGAGGAAAAGGCATTCTTTGACATTCTGAAGTCTGTGGCCATAAAATACGACTTCTATGACAACCTCTCCACCGTGGACTCCAAGTTCAACGATGAGAGGTTGGTGTCGCTGGCCAAAGAAATCAAGCTGATAGTAGATGACAAATCGCAATACACAGACTGGGCGCAGCGTACCGACATCAAGGCTGAGTTGAAGGTGGCTGTGATTGTGGCACTGGCCAAGGCGAAATACCCACCGTTCACCAACGACGAGGTATTCAAGGAGATTCTGGAGCAGGCTGAGAACTTCAAGAAGAATGCACCTGCAGTGCCTCGAAAGCTGGAGAGTGTGGAGGATGACCGAGAGGTACGTAATCTCATCTTTAACCGGCTTCAAATGAACTTTGATACTACAGATGGTGAACTACAGCGCGAAGTAATTGAACACTTTGGTGAACGCTATCCTGATATGTCACTCAACAACTGGCGGCATATTATTGAAGAATATACTCCAATGGTGAGAGAGACATCACAATCTAACGCAAAGGAAATTACAATGCACACCGAACACTTAGATAAGGCTGCTGAAGAATACCAGTAGTAATAGGCATCCAACATAATTCATACAGAAAGTTTTAGAAACAATGAATAAAAAATATATCCAAAAAGGTAAATGCATCTGGTGTGGCAAAACAGAAGAAGAAGGTGCTTCTTTTGTTAATAGGCCACATGTTATACCTTTAAAACTTGGAGGTAATCAGATTGGGGTTGATGTATGTGATGAATGTAATCATTATTTTGGGACATGTACCAAGGATGAAAGAGTCTCGGTAGATATGGCATTTAAAGAAGTACTCCAGTTGTCGAAGTTGTCATTGAGTACTCGTGGTACTTCAAAGAATTATTCGTCAAAATTTTTCTATATAAATGTCGATGAAAAATTGATTAAGCCGAAGGGATTTGGCTTTCCTCTCAAATCATTCACGATTCCTTTTAAAAGAGGATTGTGCGAATGTTTTCTTCAAAAATATCATTCCGTGACATATAGGGGAAACGAGAAACGGTTTGACATGCTTAGGAATTTTGCAAGGTATGGCGTAGGTAACATACCCGTTTACTACACTTTCAACAAGGTCATATTTACTACAGGTACAGAACTTCCACCAGATTTTATCATGGATGAGGTGAGTGTTGAAACTGTAGATAATTATGGTTTTTATGTCCTACATTTATACGGTCATATCTTTACTATTGATGTGATACCAAGTCTTGATGATGAGAAGAAAAAATCATTTTTTAGCAATCCGAATAACATGATGATAACTAAAGGAATAACCGAGAAATTCTTTTTGTTAGAGGATTTGAATCAAATAGACCTTTTGTATTCTCGTTTTGATGGTTTCCAACATTGGATGGATCAAAAAGGAAACATTGTCCTTCCAGATTTCAAATCTGTTCATGACAAGCCTTTAATACAATAGCGCACAATTTTTTGAAATGGTAGATAATCAAGTTCGCTTATTTTCTTATAGTTTACTCTATATGACGATATGGTAATAACAAGTTATTCAGATATATACATAGAAGACTCAACTCTCCGCCCTTATCAACAAAAGGCGAAGAGGGACATTTTTGAGTCCTGGGACAAAGTAGATAACGTAATGTTCCAGATGCCTACAGGAACAGGGAAGACACGTCTGTTTACCTCTCTTATCAATGATATTAACGAATTCAGTAAGAAAAATAAGGAGCCAGTAAAAATCCTGATTATTGCGCATAGAACTGAGCTAATCAAACAGATAGTCGAGCGGCTTAAAGAATACGCTGTTCCTTGTAGCATGATTGCAGGACGAGAAGAAAGAAATTACAAATTACCAGTCCAAGTTGCATCCATACAAACACTCACTCATCCAAACAATCTCGAAGCAGCAAAAAAACTGAAAGCTCAATTTGTCATCATTGATGAAGCACACCATGCTTTAGCATTGACATACAAGAAGCTATGGGATCTTTATCCTGGTTCGAAAAAACTGGGAGTGACGGCAACTCCGTGGCGGATGAATCATCAAAGTTTTCTTGACCTGTTTGATTTCTTGATAACTTCAATGCCCGTAAAAGACTTTATTAGTCAAGGATATCTTTCTCAATACAAATACTATTCCCTAAAGGAGAATAGCTATATTCAGAAGACCATCGACGAAATTAAAATTGATAGATTCGGAGAATATAGTGAAAAATCCATGGAGGAAAAAATGGATATCGGCTCAATTCGCGCCCAACTATTAAAGTCCTATTTATCATTCGCTAAGGGGAAAAAAGGGATTATCTATGCCATTAATATCAAACATGCGAATCACATAGGTCAAGAATACGAAGCTGCAGGTTTTAAAACTGTCAGCATTGATAGCCAGACACCAGCTTCTCAAAGAGATAAATATGTGGATGATTTCAAAAAAGGGGAAATTGACATTATTGTAAATGTTGACATCTTTTCTGAGGGATTTGACTGCCCCGATATAGAATTCATTCAACTGGCTCGTCCCACCAGGTCACTGGTGAAGTACCTCCAGCAAGTAGGAAGAGGGTTACGACCGACAAAAGGCAAAGACAATTGCATAATTTTGGATAACGTGGGAATGTATTCCCGCTTTGGTCTTCCTGACGAAATAAGAGATTGGAAAAAATACTTTGTTGGCCAGAAGGTAGAAGTAAATAATACTGTCTCAAGATATAGAAACAGAGGAGGATTTCGTTACGTTGACCTTTCTGAGGGCTCAGAAGCCATGGAACTGATTCTGGAAGAAAGCTCAAATTTACTATCAAACAAAAAACAATCTTTAACTTTAGAAGACATTCAAAAATTAAAACGAGTATTCGAAAAAAAACAGACCAGCTACACATATTTTTGGCTTTTGTCCCTTTTGCATATTTACAAAGAGACCAATTCCACATGGATTAAAGCAGAAGATGTATTAATCAGAATGTTGGCTGAAGCATGGAAGTATGTTTCTATAGAAGGTGTGCAATTCCGTAGTATTGATAAAATACCTGGTATGTTGAAATTTGTTCAAAATCTATTTTATTTTGACATAAATGTTAATGAAAAGATTCTATGTGATAGAATTACTAAATGCATGAATTATGAAGAGTTTTGTCTCCTTTTTTCTGTGTTACGCGAAGTCCCATATAGATTCTTATCGCCCTGGATTCCTTTTAAAAGTTGTTATGATGTGGAAGAAAAGTCAGTGCTTTCAGAGACTAAATGCCTTTATCGTTTTTCTGAGACTTACTGGTATGTCATAGTAAATGAAATATGGAAGGAATACTTATTAGAGAATTATGACGAACTTATTTTATTCTCTGAAATGAGTTTAAAAACTCATCTGAAGATATATGCAAGTAGTAGTACATATAAAACATTCTACAGAACAAAATTTAAATCATTGAACCAACTGGCGAAAGCAATACAAGATAGAAAAAACATGCCTGATGTGCAATTTTTCTGTAGTAAGTTTGATCTTCCCCTTAAAAGTAAACTCATCCCTGCTGATATATTGGAAAGAGTACCCGACTCAAACTACACTATTGAAAGAAACGGCCAAAGATATATAGATGTCAAAGAAGGACAATGGTCGCTTAAAATGTTGGAACAAATTTTTGCAAAGAAATAGTTGTAAACGAAAACCCTTCGCTCCAGGCTGACACGGCGACAGGAATTCATCATATGATAGGAAAGAAGCTAAAAGAATAAAATTGAAGTATAATACGTTTAAATAGTATGGAGAAGAATCTTGATATACTGGTTATGGAACTTTGTAAGTTGCCCAAAGAAGTCGGATGGGTGGAGTTCAAACACAATAATTGTGAGCCAAACATGATTGGCGAGGACATCAGCGCCCTTGCCAATACTGCCACGTTAAAAGACCGTGATAATGCCTATATGATTTGGGGTGTGGATGATAACACTCATGAAATAGTCGGCACGAAGGTTAGGCTTCCTTTGGAGAAGAAAGGGCAGCAGGAATTGGAGAACTGGCTTCGCTTTATGCTCTCAAAGAATGCCGATTTCGAATTCCTTGACACAGAAGTTGACGGGAAACATGTGGAAATTATCAAGATTCACAAGGCTCTAAGTGAACCGGTTGCTTTTGAGAAGGTGGAATACATCCGCAGTGGTAGCTATACTAAGAAATTACATGAGTTTCCTGTGATGCGTGCTCAGTTGTGGGACAAGCTTCGCAATAGCCAGTTTGAAGATGTCAATAGTAAAGAAGATTTGCGCTTTGCTGATATCACGAGAATGCTTAGTGTCGAGACTTATTTCTCCTTGCTGAACATTCCGCAGCCCGTAGATGAAAAAGAGGTTATGCACTATTTGACTGAGGATGGCGTTATTGCTAAACTTGATAACGGCTTGTTTGCAATCACCAATCTCGGGGCAATACTGTTTGCGAAAGACCTGAATGAATTTTCACGGTTAGGCAGAAAGGCCATGAGGGTTGTTCAGTATCAAGGAGCGAATAGACTGTTCATCCAAAAGGAGGAAACTTTCAATTCAGGCTATGCTGTTGACTTCGAGAACATCGTCAGGTATGTGAATGCTCTGCTGCCCAGCCGTGAAGATGCAAATGCCGTCAAGTTGACAACAAAAAGTAAGTTCCCGCTACCCTCGGTTAGAGAAGCCATCGCGAATAGTCTGATTCACCAAGATCTATATATTACAGGTGCCGGCCCTGTGATTGAGGTGTTTGACAATAGGGTGGAAGTGACAAATCCGGGAACACCTCTTGTGGATATTCTGAGAATTATAGACAATCCACCAAAGTCAAGGAACGAAAAACTTGCCTCTCTTATGCGTAGGATGAAGATGTGTGAGGAGCTTGGCCGTGGATGGGACAGAATGGTGCTGGCATGTGAGATGCAGTACCTTCCCGCTCCTCGAATAGAAATATTCCAGGAATCCACAAAGGTCACATTGTTTGCTGAAATGGAATATACCAACATCCCGATGGACGACAAGTTGTGGTCGTGCTACCTGCATGCCTGTCTTATGTATATACAAGGCGATGCTCTCACTAACGGAACCTTAAGGAACCGATTTGGCTTGAAGGAATCTTCGGCAGGTAGTGTCTCACGTCTGATAAAAGAAGCGGTTGAGCAAAAGCGGATTAAAGCGATAGATCCGGAAACGGCCAAACGCTATATGAGATATGTTCCCATCTGGGCATAGTTTAATTTGCCGGTAATTTGCCAGAGGGATGAAACGGACAGGAGAAAAAGCTGTTAAAAGCCCATAAACACTGGCTTTTAAGGATGATGGTTTAATTTGCTGGCAATTTGCCAGAGCTACGCATTCATAAAATAGGGTTACAGATAGAAGATTCACTAAAAAAATGACTATCACGCCAAAATCACGCCAAATTAGGGCGCGATAGAAGATTTAAATACAAAGGAAGTGGCTGATATTCAGTCACTTCCTCTACTTTCCGACTTTGTGCGCGGTCGGGATGAGGCGACTCGAACGCCCGACCCCTACGTCCCGAACGTAGTGCGCTACCAACTGCGCTACATCCCGATTTTGCGGGTGCAAAGGTACGCAATATTTTTGAATTACGTGCAAGAAAAACG
>Ga0326511_10001636_pt1 | contig 18456 bp, 14 predicted proteins | sample 0_2496_0518_D_FD_203701 | JGI IMG/M metagenome (GOLD analysis project Ga0326511, IMG submission 203701) | Bovine rumen microbial communities from UC Davis, California, United States - 0_2496_0518 | ecosystem: Host-associated > Mammals > Digestive system > Stomach > Rumen | place: USA... | reverse complement strand
CTTCTCCTGTTTTGTGCAGGAAATGTCTTGGCACAGTCTGGAATGACGGATCAGCAAGTGTTGGACTACGTTATGAAAGAGCGTCAGAAAGGGACAACACAGTCACGCATTGTCACCAACCTCATGCAACGAGGTGTCACTGCCTCGCAAATCCGGAAAATCCGCAAGATGTATAACAATATGCAGAAAGGGGACGACTCCAATGGACTGACGATAGGCAGGGGAGACACCAAAGACCGCACCCGTGTCAACAACGGAATTAGCAGATTGGAAACAGGCAGAAACCTGCCGACCCAGTCGGAAAAGAACTATAATGAGTACCTCGAAAATGAATCTGCAGCCCAACAATATTCGAACGGACGTATTTCCGGATATACGACCCACCAGTACTTCGACGAGAACGATCCGGAATATCTGGAACTGGAGACTGAACTGGATGAATGGATGCCACAAGACACTGCACAACTCGTCAAACATCTCCAAGACCAATTAGACTATTATAAAAACAAGAAAGTAAAAAAGAAAGTATTCGGTCGTGACATTTTCAACCGCAGGGATCTCACCTTTGAACCTGAGATGAACATAGCCACCCCACAGAGTTACGTGCTTGGTCCTGGTGACGTGGTGAATATCGACGTATGGGGAACTTCCCGTGACAACATCAGTGCCATCATCTCTCCTGATGGTACCATTACCGTAGAGAATGGCGGAGTCATTGAACTCAGCGGACTGACGGTAGCACAGGCAAAGCAACGTCTTAGGAGCAGGCTTGGCTCTTTTTATCAGGGGTCTAATATTCAGATGACCCTTGGACAAACTCGTACCATTACCATCAATGTCCTTGGCGAGGTAAAAAAACCAGGAAGCTACACGCTCTCTGCTTTTGCCTCCGTGTTCCACGCCCTCCACATGGCAGGTGGCATCAGTGATTTAGGAACACTCCGAAATATCAAAGTGTTCCGTGGGGGCAGACTGCTGAGTGTCGTCGATGTCTATGACTATATGCTGAATGGCAAACTGACGGGGAATATCCGCCTTGCCGACAATGACATCGTACAGGTAGGAACCTACGACAATCTGGTGAGTGTAAACGGTAAGGTGAAACGCCCTATGTGGTATGAGATGAAGGCGAACGAGTCACTCTCCACCCTACTCCGCTATGCAGGAGGATTCACCGGTGATGCATTCACAAAATACACCAGAGTATACCGAAAGGCTGGAGGTAATTATGCTGTCTTCAACGTGGAGGAGTTCGACACCAACTCTTTCCGTCTGTACGATAATGACTCCGTAGCTGTTGACTCTATCATTCCCCGTTATGAGAATATGGTGGAACTCAAAGGTGCCGCTTTCCGTCCTGGCATGTATCAGTTAGGAGAGCATATCAACAGTGTACGCACCTTGATTCAGGCAGCCTCAGGGACGACAGAATATGCTTTTGCCAAGCATGCCATCATCCATCGCATGAAACCAGACCGCAAACTGACCACCATCGCCGTGGATGTGGAAGGTATCATGAACGAGACCTCACCAGATATCAGACTACAGAGCGAGGATGTGCTCTTTATTCCGTCCCGCCCCGACGTTCATGAGGAAGAGACTTTCACCATCCTTGGTGAAGTGCAGTTCCCTGGTAAATACGTCTTTTCTGAGAACACTACCATTGAAGACCTGATCCTGCAAGCGGGAGGACTTAAGAATTCCGCCTCCGTCCAACGGGTTGAAGTATCCCGTCGTGCCAACAATCCCGCAGCAGAGAAAGCAGACCCCATGATTGCCCACACCTATATATTCAAACTGAAAGACGGTCTCAGGATTGAAGGAGACTCAACCTTTATGCTCCACCCCTTCGACGAGGTTTATGTCCACAAAAGTGCCGGTTATACCGAACAGCAAAGTGTCACGGTCGAAGGAGAAGTGATGTTTGCCGGGGTTTATGCGTTGTCTCAACGGGAGACCCGCTTAAGCGATGTCATCAAGAAAGCAGGCGGTCCCAACCACGTTGCCTATATCAAAGGAGCCCGCTTGGAGCGTAAACTCAACAAGGCAGAGCGTGTCCGTCTGGAAGAGTCACTACAACTGGCTCGCGAGCAACAGCAGCGTAACATGATGCAGATGGCACAGACAAGTACCAATGCCATGGCTATCGCCCAGCTCTCAGAGAGACAAAGCAGGACCCAGCTGCAGCGCTTCCGTATCTCAGACACCTATTCTGTTGGCATCGAGCTCGACAAGGCAATAGCTCATCCAGGTAGCGATGATGACATCATCCTGCGTGACGGTGACCGCATCATCGTTCCAAAATATAACGCTACTGTCAGAATCAATGGTGCTGTCCTTCACCCGAATACTGTTGCCTACAAAGAAGGGAAAAAGGCAAGCTACTATATCAATCAGGCAGGAGGCTACAGTGATGATGCCAAGAAGCGCAACACCTATATATTATATATGAATGGTACGATTGCCAAGGTGACCAGCAAGACAAAGGTCCGTCCGGGTTGCGAGATTGTTGTACCCACCAAGGCGATGAGCAAGATGACAATGGCGGAGAAAATGATGATAGCCTCCACCACCACCAGCCTGGGAACCATGGCAGCCACTATTGCTAATCTGTTGAAGTAAAAGAGTATGGAAGAAAATAAGAAAAATCCTAAGGTCATTGACCTGCGGGTAGTTGCCAAGAAGATATGGGCAAACAAAAAACTTTTCTATAAAGTATTGCCTATTGTCTTCGTCTTGTCTTGTTTTTATATTGTCAGTATTCCCAGATACTACACTTCAGAAACAAAGTTAGCACCGGAAATGGAGAATTCTGGTGCAGGAGGCACTTTGGGCTCCATTGCTGCGTCTTTCGGCTTTGACCTCAGTGACATGCAAACCTCTGATGCTATTACTCCCCTGCTCTATCCAGACTTGATGGAAGATAACGCTTTCGTTGTCAGCATACTCAATGTTAAAGTGGAAAGCCAAGATGAAGATATCAAGTCAACCTATCATGATTACCTGAAGGATTTTCAGAAAGTCGCCTGGTGGACTTATCCAATGAGCTGGTTGAAAAGTCTTCTTCCCAAGAAAGAAGCCCCAGTTGGCAATAAGGGCAAATTTGATGCATACTATCTTTCAAAAGACGAAGATGATATTTTAAATTCGGCTCGCGACAACATCAAAATATCTATTGACAAGAAAACGGGTGTTATCACCATTAATACAAAGGCACAGGATCCACTGATATGCAAGATACTTGCAGACTCCATCAAGGATAAATTGCAAGTTTTTATCACGGACTATCGAACCAATAAGGCACGTGTTGATTACGAATACTATAAACAGTTGACTGCTGAAGCTAAACAAGATTATGAGCGCATGCGCCAACGCTACGGAGCATTCATAGATGGGAATGTCAATATTGCCCTACAGAGTGTCCGTTTGAAAGCGGAGGAGATGGAGAGTGAGATGGAGTTGAAGCTCAACAACTATAATACACTTAACAGCCAGATGCTTGCTGCAAAGGCGAAGGTTCAAGAACGCACTCCTGCCTTCACTGTCATCAAAGGAGCGGCTGTACCTATTAAACCAGCAGGACCAAAACGGATGATTTTCGTGGCAGGAATATTGATACTGGCATGTTTCACAACAGCCTTTTATCTGGTAAGAAAAGACCTGCATTTTAGTTTCTAACTTAAACTATCCATGATGCCTGTTTTTACAGATATATTAAAAAAACTTCATCTGTCTGAGACAAAAGAAGCTATTATGCGGAATTTGTTTTGGGCGACATTAGGAAAGATTGTCAATCTGTTTAGCGGACTATTGGTTGGTATTATTGTCGCACGATATCTGGGTCCAGAGCAATATGGTTTGATGAACTATGTCATCAGTTATGTTTTTTTGTTTCAGACATTTGCACTCTTCGGGCTAGACTCTATAGAAATCCGAGAAGAAGCACGTGGACAGAAACCTTTCACGACAATCATCGGTACGGCATTCTACCTGAAGCTGTTCTTGGGCTGTTGTCTTGTCATCCTTGCTATCTTCACTTCCTGGATGATGGAGACTGACGGTTACACAACAGTTTTAGTTACCATCTACTCTTTGGTTGTTGTCCTTAATTCACTGATTGTTATCAGGAACTATTTTACTGCCATTGTACAGAATGAATATGTTGTAAAGGCCGAAATAAGCCGAACCATCATAAGCATTATTATCAAACTGACACTTCTCTTCCTAAATGCCAATCTTATCTGGTTTATCGTAGCCTACATGTTTGACTTCGTATTGTTAGGCACAGGCTATGTTATGGCATATCAAGCAAAAATTGGATCATTGCGTGAATGGCATTTCGACCGTGATTATGCCAAATTTCTGCTCAAAGAATCTTTCCCGCTATTACTGACCAATACTGCGGTTATCATCTATCAGCGAATCGACCAAGTCATGATAGGTAGCATGATAGACAAGAGTGCCGTCGGATTTTTCTCTGTTGCAGCAAAATTCACAGAGGTTCTTGTATTCTTGCCTATGATACTGGCACAAACAATAACACCCATACTTGTAAAAGCAAGAGAACATAATATTGCGGAATACAAAGCCAAAGCTCAACAATTCATGAACTTCTCGTTTTGGCTGTCACTGATAGTCGCTGCCTTAGTTTCTATGCTTGCATACTGGATTGTTCGCTACACCTTCGGAGCAGCATACAGCCCAGCTGTTGCTGTACTCCAAGTCATGGCATTCAAGACTGCCAGTGTAGCACTGTCCAACACAGCTGGTGCCATGCTCGTCACAGAAGGACTGCAACGATATGCCATTCTTCGCGACGGTTTCGGTTGCCTTGTCTGTGTAGTACTCAACTATCTGCTGTTACCTCGCTACGGCATCATGGCAGCAGCCTTTGTATCTATTGCCAGCAACATTGCAGCAGGCTATTTGGCTGACGCTTTGGTGCCTGCCTATCGTCATCTGTTTGTTTGTCAAACTAAAACGCTACTATTGGGGTGGATGGATATTAAAAACATTAAATCAATTCTTACATAAAAGTCATGCTATTGATACCATTCATATATTTCGTTTTGCTTGCTGCATATTTTTATATGAAGCACAGATGCCTGAATCTTGACATTGCCGCAACACTTATTCTTGTTGCAATTTCTTTCTTTTCTATTCTCATTGACATAAATAATGTATATGGAGACTATGGCATCAATGAATATGCTGTCACACTTCCTGCTATCTTACTCTATTGCCTTCAATGGACTTTAATATTACTTCCCATACATCACATATCGTGTATCCAGCTACAAAAACACGAACCACATAAGCTCTTTTTTCTATCCATCTTAGTCATTATACTCATCGCCTCTTCTTCTATCATGATTGCGACCAGCCTTTCTGACATTAAGGAAGCATTGATTATGGATATGGTAGACGTTTACAAACAGAATGACACATTACGCTCATTAGGAGGGCATGGGGAAAGCAACTACTTTATGTTGATACCACAAATATTCGTGTCTGCCCCTTTCCCTACCCTGGCTTTATTCCTTTGGTTCTATCTCAAAACATTTACAAAGGTTCCTGCCATCATCCGAATAGGACTCCTTGTGGCATCTATTGTCCAAGCTGTTCTATCTATTATGGTTGCAGGTCGAGCTGCTCTCATTTATTGGATATTCGACTTTTTTCTACTCTTTGGATACTTTTACCAATATCTTTCACCGCGGTTAAAAAAAGGAATTTCCATTGCCTCTATTGTAATTGGAAGTATAATCATCACACAAATGTTGATCATCACCATTTCCCGATTTGGAGATGATTCAGGAAGAGGCAGCAAAGTAGACCCTTTAGTTTCTTTATATGCTTACGCAGGACAGCATGTCAACAATTTCTGTGCAGTTATTTCCGACGGAGGAGACTCGCCCATGCAAATTGGTCGTATTTTCCCATTAACTAACAAAATAGTAAATCATCAGGATTTTGATCTTATACAACATTACGAAAACATCCATGCATCTGTAAACATCATCGTCAATGTATTCGACACTTTTGGAGGGGAATTATTTCTTGATTTGGGTTGGTTCGGATATATCATGTTCTTCCTTATTTGGTTATTTGTCACCCAAATCATTAGATACAATTGGCAGGAAATGACATTCTACCGAACATTTTTACTAATAATACTCATTGCATTTTTCACTCGTGGACTCTTTGCATGGCCATTTGTAGGCCACTATACCACTCTAGCTTTAATGTTAATAGCAACAGTTTCTTTGCTGTTCAAATATACATTTAGGATATGAAGATATACACCATCATAGTTACCTACAATGCCATGCAGCGGAACTGGATTCATAGATGCATGGACAGTCTGTCGAAAAGTACGGTAAAAAACATTCCCATCATTATCGATAACGGCTCGACTGATGGTACACGAGAATATATACCCGCTACCTACCGTGATGCCATTTGGCTACCACAGGACAAGAATCTTGGTTTCGGACAAGCCAATAATCTCGGCATCAAGTATGCAATAGAGCATCAGGCAGACTACGTATTGTTACTCAATCAGGATGCATCACTTGCACCTGATGCTATCGAGAAAATGTTAGCTGTAAGTGATGGTAAGTCTTTATTGTCTCCATTACACCTGAATGGCGACGGTACCCGCATCGACGAGATGTTCCGTTATTCACTGAAACAATCCAACAACATGATGAATGACGACCTGCTCATTCGGCACGAATTAGCCCCTTGCTATGAATCTGGCGAAATTTGTGCCGCTTGCTGGCTGATGCCTGTATCTCTTATCAAAAAAATCGGTGGATTCAATCCATTGTTCTTCCATTATAGCGAGGACAACAACTACTATCACCGCATGGTGTATCATGGTGTAAATACTCTTTTGGTACCCAATACTTTTATGTATCACGACCGCCTACTACAGGGCAATATGCGGGCTTTCAACCATCACCGTCTGCGCCGTGATCTAATCTTAGAAGCTTGCAACATCAATCAAGGATTTGTTAAATGTATTGTACGATGGTTTAAAGTGTTATTACGTTGCTATACAAAGGAACTTCATGCCCATCAATATCGTATTGGAGCATTCTTCATAGAAATGCTTTGGTTATTATGTCATACACACAGTATCATATTGTCAAGAAAAAAAGAAAAGAACATAGGTTTAAACTGGCTATAGAATATGAATATACTTTTAGATTTCATTCCATTGCAAATTAACGGAGGTATAGGAGGGGCTGCAAGCTTTACAAAGGCAGTATCCGATGAAATCTGTCTGAAAAGCACTTCTGAAGATACTCTTTTTGCCGTTTACGACTCATCAAAGCCTATTGGCAAGCAATATAACTACCAAGATTATGCCAAGGTAAACAATATACAACTGCTAGATTTGGCAACAACCCCTCTTAGCCAGCATATAGACAGTCACGCAATCAGCTCTTTCTTCATATCCATAGGCCAATACTATGCCAACTATTCACTTGACGACATTCACTGCAAAGTGATTATGGTCATACATGATCTATGGGATATCGAACGAGAAGACAATCATATAGAGCTAATCATTCACGATAAGACAGCGGAAAGCACATGGTGTTGGACCAAGCGAATGTTCAATGCTTTAAGTGGTCGTTTCAACCGACAACAGCAAGCTATCTACAAACACATCATGCCTCTTTATTCTGCTCCTAATACTATTTCCTTCACAGTATCTGAATACACTCACAATGCATTGTTATTTTATTTTCCTAGTCTGGCTAACAAAGACATTCGCATTTGTTACTCACCTAGCAGGAAAATAAAAGTGCTTCCTGAGATAAACAATAAAGCATTAAAGAGAGTCATCGAAGAAGGTAAGACATACCTGTTGATGCTCGCAGCTAATCGTCGGCTCAAGAATGCCTATACGCTCACCAAAGTGTACAAGCGCCTTCTTACAGATTATCCAGACCTCTATCTACTGACCATACGGTATGGGCACTCTATCCATCCCCAGCACATTGACATACCATACTTGTCTGACTCTGATTTAGAATATGCACTCCAACACGCATACGCTCTGGTCTTCGGATCCTTTTTCGAGGGATTCGGTTACCCACCAGTCGAGGCTATGCACTATGGTACACCTTGCGTAGCGTCAAATGTCACCAGTATCCCTGAGATTCTTGGTGATGCTGGAGTGTATTTCTCTCCATTATATTCTGCAGACATGTATCGTGCCATCAAGAAGGTTATGAACGACCGCGACTGTAGGAAAGAGCAGATTGTACTGCGATATGCAGAGGTGATGCATCGCCAGCAGAATGATTTACAAGCACTGGTAACAGAAATACTCACAGAAGAGAAATCCTTTTAATATATGAAACCAAGAATAATAGGACTATATCTGCCACAATACCACCCCATACCAGAGAATGACAAATGGTGGGGAAAAGGGTTTACTGAGTGGACCAATGTGGCAAAAGCAAAACCGCAGTTCCGTGGGCACTATCAGCCACGCATCCCTGCCGACCTGGGGTTTTACGATTTGCGCCTGCCAGAAGTAAGAGAGCAACAAGCTGAACTTGCCCGAGAAGCGGGTTTAGAAGGTTTCTGCTATTATCACTATTGGTTTGGTAACGGCAAGCAACTGTTGGAGCGTCCTTTTAATGAAGTCCTTGCTTCCGGGAAACCAGATTTCCCATTCTGTCTCTGCTGGGCCAACCATGACTGGACCAACAAGACGTGGATAAAGGGGAGCAGCATGAGAAGGGACTCCATGATAATGAAAATGGAATACTCACGGGAAGACTACGTACGGCATTTCCATAACCTTTTGACCGCGTTTCATGACCCGCGCTACATTCGTGTTGACGGTAAACCTCTGTTTGCTGTATGGGAGCCAAGAGCCATCCCCGAGTGCAAGCAATTCATTGACATTTGGCAGAAGATGGCACGTGAGAACGGGCTGGAGGGCATCCATTTTGTGGGCTATACCCAGAATTCATCCGGCCGATCCACCAAGGATGGACATATCAGCCTGTGGGATGCCGACCAATCTTCCGAGCGCTATCAGGAAGTGCTCGACCTGGGCTTTGACGCCGTTATGTCTGCAGGTTTAGGACGTGCTCAGACCATCGTCAATGGCAAATGGCGAAAAGCCCTTTTCTTTGCAGCCAACCATACATTCCTGCCTATGTCGTTTAGGGCAGATTATGCCAAGGTCATGCGTCATTACTATGTGCCTGAAGATGCCTGGGAGAATGTTTATCCGACACTGATGCCACAATGGGATCGCACTCCAAGGGCAGGAAAGAAGACCGACCCGCTTGTTAACAGTACGCCCGACAAATTCCAAGTCACGGTGGAAGAGGCCATACGAATAATCCAGAAAAAGCAACCAGAACACCAGATTCTGTTCCTTAAAGCTTGGAACGAATGGGGCGAAGGCAACTATGTGGAGCCTGATCTGAAATTCGGGCATGGTTATTTGAATGCTATTCGCATTGCTAAAGAAAAATACGAACAAACATGAAACAGGTTATTGTATTAGGTCATTTTTCCCTTGGCAAAAACGATGCTAACGGTCAAACCATTAAGACAAGAATTATCTCTCAAGCGTTAATGGAGCAGTTAGGTGTATCTGCAGTTGGCCTTGCAGACACACATGGCCGATGGAAATTTCTCTTTCGTTTGCCTCTATCCATTCTCAAAATATTAATAAATGGGAAGAACATTGTAATGATGCCTGCCTATAAAGGAATCCATCTTATCACCCCTTTGTTAGTATTACTAAACACATTCTTTCATCGGCATCTACATTATGTCGTCATTGGCGGATGGTTGCCTGACTATGCAAGACGCTTTCCCCTTCTTAGAGTCTGTCTTAAACGTTTCAACGGTATCTATGTGGAAACTTCAGCTATGCAAAAAGAGTTAGCTAAGCTTGAATTCAAAAACGTGTACGTGATGCCAAATTGCAAATCCCTATCAATCCTGTCAAAAACACAATTATATTACCCAGAATCTACCCCATACAAACTATGTACTTTTTCCAGGGTCATCAAAGAAAAGGGTATTGAAGATGCCATCAAGGCCGTAAATGAGTGTAATGCCAGAATAGGAAAGATCATGTACACGCTTGATATTTATGGACAGATAGAGCAGAAAGACTGGTTTAACAACCTCATGTGCAACCAACCAGAAGTCATAAACTATAAAGGCATTATCCCCTTTCATAAATCGACTGATGTACTGAAAGATTATTTTGCACTTTTGTTCCCCACGTATTACAAAGGAGAAGCATTTGCCGGAACACTCATTGACGCACTTGCCGCAGGCATTCCTACCATAGCAAGTGACTGGCACTCCAACCCAGATTTAGTAATCGAAGGCGAAACTGGCATACTCTTTCCAACTCATGATATTGACGCTCTTATACATATCCTAATTGAAATGAGTAACCATCCTGAACGGTTATTAAACATGAAAGAGAAATGTATTATTCATGCAGAGAAATACAAGCCAGAAAACGTCATTCAAGTACTAATTCAAAAACTATAAAAATGAAACTGTTTGTGTATTTCATCCTATCAGTTATCATTTGTCTGCCTGCGAATGGACAGACTCATAAAAAACTATCTACGATTTGCGATAGCGCCTTTTTAGAAAAACATCTCATTGACCCCATACAATTCTTTCCTGTTCCCACTGCCAAGCAAAATTTTTGGAGAGATTCCATACCGTGGAAAATGCAAAAAAGTTATATTGACTTAGGAGAGAAATATATAGACAGCCCGTGGAATACAATCCCATTAGCCATCTTTGCTGAATACAAATCAAACGGTAATCGCATAAACTACGAAAGTAGGTATATGACCATACGAAAACAACTGTCATGTTTGGTTATGGCAGAAATAATGGAGCATCAAGGACGATTCATAAAAAACATTATTGGCGGACTAAAACAACTCAATTCTGAGATATGGTGGGGAGTTCCAGCACACTACCCTACAACCCAACCTAAAGCAGATAATCAGGTAGTCGAGTTATTCAGTGCAGAAACTGCCAACCTTGTAGCATGGACATTGTATATGCTTCATGATGAATTGGACGAGCAAGAGTCTGGTATTAGTGAATGTATGAAAAAAGAAATCCGGCGACGCATTCTGATTCCTGCACAAACAAACAGATATGATTGGAAGAAAAGTACCTCAAACTGGAATCCCTGGATATGCTCCAACTGGCTTTCTTGCATTCTACTATGTGAGGATAATCGTCAAAGGCAAATAGAAAGCATCCGCCAAGTCTTACAATGTCTGGACGTATTCTACGACAACTATCCTGACGATGGCAGTTGCGAGGAAGGCATCATGTATTGGGATCGCTCGGCCGCTTCCTTTTTTGAGTGCCTATACATGTTAGGGAAGGCAACAAACCGACAAATACTTTCCAATGACCCCAAACTGAAGAACATGGGTGCTTTCTGCTATAACATATACATAGGCAACCGACAATTCATCAATTTTTCTGATGCACAGCCCAAGACACCCATTCATCCCAACATATCACTTCTTTTTGGACTCTACACCAATGACTCTTCTTTGATGAGTTTTTCATTATGGAGGGGACTTTTCGACAACATGTCTGAAACACCATCTATTCTTTTCGAAGCATCTGGCAACTTCCCAACTCTCAGTCGAGAGCTTTTATTCCTCCATCAGTATCCCAGTTATAAAAACATACAACCAGCAGAACCCCAGAAACAAGACGTTTGGTTACCAAATCTTCAACTTTTTTCGGCTAAAGATGATAACAAATCCACTAAGGGACACTTTGTGGCCGCGAAAGGCGGACACAATGGAGAGTCGCACAATCACAACGACGTGGGCAACTTTATCGTTTACAAAGACGCATGTCCCATCCTAATTGACATAGGAGTAGGCACTTACACAGCCAAAACTTTCAGCGATAAGAGATATGAGTTGTTCAACTGTCGCTCTGCCTTCCATAACGTGCCCATCATCAACGGCATGGAGCAGCATGAAGGCAAACAGTTCCGAGCAAAAAATGTAAAGTTCAGCAACAAGAAAAAAAGAGTAACCATGTCCATCGACATTGCAGAAGCATATCCCAAGGAAGCCAGCGTAGACAAATGGCAAAGAACCATCTGTCTGAAACGTGGCGAAGAAGTAGTAATTACCGAAGAATATGAACTCAGAGAATATCGGCAACCCACAGAAATAACACTTATTTGTTGTGGAAAGGTTAAATATAATGGAACTAATGAGATTATTATCAATAATGGCATGAGCCAAGCCACTCTGTATTACGATTCAAAACAGTTTACGCCCCATATTGAGAAGATCAGTTATCAGGATCCTGTTATCCAAAACTCCTGGGGGGAAAAAACTCTACATCGAATCTCTCTGACCATAAGAAGCCATGCTTTGAAGGGGAAAATATGCTATTCCATAAAATAATACTCTGCAAAAGACCATTTCATACCATAGACAATGCCTTCATCCCCCAATGAAAAGTGAACTCTCTATCCATTTTGCTCACTGCACCTACCTGTCACTCATACTCCTCCAGCTCACCGTCATAGACCAGATTCACAATATATAGTGATTATGATAAGTTTACAGAAGAAATAAAACGTGAGAACCACTAAAATCACAAAAAACTGTGATTTTACTTGCTTATTTCATTTTGTTTTTATATTTTTGCATTCAAATCACTATATATTGTGAAATGAAAGAAATAGGAGAAAAGATAAAACAACGCCGTATAAAGCTGAAAATAACCCAGATGACCCTTGCCCAACTGGCGGGTATAGGCATTAACACTGTTGTGGCAATTGAGCGTGGCGAGGGAAACCCACGCTTAAAGACTTTAGTGGCTATTGCCAATACTTTGGGATTAAAATTGGACATAAGACTAAAAGAATAAACCATGAGGAAATGTGTTGTATATATAAAAGGTATTAAGGCAGGGATTTTAGAAGAGACTGAAGAACGGAAATATGTGTTCACCTATCTACCAGAATACATGACAGTCCATCCTGACCAACCTGTATGTCTTGCCATGCCTGTCAGAGAGGATCCATATCAATCAGACCACTTGTTCCCCTATTTCTATAATATGCTGTCAGAGGGAGCTAACAGACGGATGCAGTCGATGCTGCTCCATATAGATGAGCAAGATGACTTTGGTATTTTAATCGCTACTGCTCAAACCGACACCATCGGATCCGTAACAGTTAAACCAATTGGACAAGATGAAGGCTAAAGATACGTTTAAATGGGCACCTGTAGTCTATCATCTGCCATACGACAGCCCGCAAGAGGACGCTTTTACCGAGACCGCCATGAACAATGTTGGCAGGATTTCCCTATCCGGAGTTCAGCCAAAGTTTTCTTTAATCATGGACGAGAATGGGGTGTTACGATATACTAAAAAACATGAGCAAGGAACTTATATGATGAAACTCGCCCCCACTGCTTATTTCCGTAACCTACAAGATTTCGCTGCCAATGAGCATCTGACGATGAGCATTGCCTCGTATGTTTTTAGTATTGAAACGGCAGAATGTGCCATGGGATTCTTCCGTGATGGGCATCCTGCCTACATTACCAAGAGATTTGACATATCCCCAGATGGAAGCAAATACGCCCAAGAAGACTTGGCTTCTGTTGCTGGTGTAACAAAAGCCACAGGAGGTGATGACTACAAATATGCCAATCTAAGTTATGAAGAATGCGGTCAACTTATAGCCCACCACGTTAAAGCCGCTCCGGTGGAATTGCTGAGATTTTTCCAGATAATACTTTTCAATTTCCTATTTCTGAACAATGATGCTCATTTAAAGAATTTCTCTTTGATAAATAGAGGTGGGGAATATCGCTTGGCACCCGCTTACGACTTAATGAACACTTCGCTCCACCTGAGCAATTACAACAACATCTTTGCCCTTAACAAGGGACTGTTTAAAGAAGGAATGGACCTGTCTGACACACGATGGATTACACGTGATGACTTTATAGACTTCGGGAAAAGGATGGGATTGCCCGAAAAACTGATTATCAAGAATATTGAGCAAATGACAACACAAGAAGAGAAAGTCAGATGGTTTTCCGAACATTCTTTCCTTTCAGAGAAACTAAAGAACACCTACTGGAAGGATTATCACTTCCGATGCTCTATGCTGAGATAACCCTACCAGTCATACTCCACCTGCTCACCGTCATAGACCAGGTCGCCAGTCCATCCGTACTCACGGCAGGCATTGGCGATGACACGCTGCTGCTCCGGGCTAATCAGCCGCTCCCCCTTCCGCATCTCGAAATAAATTTTCCTGCCGAAGGCGGCAATGAGGTAACCGCGGATGGCATGCTCTAACCTACCCGGCATGTCATAATAGAAACGGGTGAACCCTTTTTTCATCAGCACCCGCTGGTGCTCACGGAACATCGGACAGTCCTTCGTTCCCATCTTAGGATGACGGGGATTCACTGACTGCTGCACCATGGGCAGACTACTGGCATACTGACCGACTTCATAACGCAGGCAATGACTACGTAACGGACATTCATTGATAAAACACACGAGATAACTGGAGGCTTTCTCACGAAAGATGTCCTCCTCGCTCTGAATAGTCGCAAGATTAGCGGATGATTTACTTTGTCGTTTCATGGTACAAAGTTACCACTTATTTGTGACATCGCAAAAAAATATAGGAAAAGATTTAAAAAAATAGTATCTACCTACACTTTATGTCTATATCATTAGTTTACAATAAATTAAGTGGTGTATGGTATATATAAAATAAGCATTATACCTACACCAAAGGATGGTATTGATTGGAAAACAGGAGCATCTTATCTGAAAATATGACTATAAAGACTTGTAATATAGGTAGTTCCCTAATAACAAAGATAAGGGGAACTATTAGTTCCCACGAAGGAAACTAATAGTTTCTCAAGGGGTAACTAACAGTTCCCTTTGTGGAAACATATGGTAACTCCTATTGTAATAAACGCTCCGAAGCATCCTTTAACCCATAAAACGACTGGAAAAGTGAAGGTTATATGATTGTATTTGAAGCAACATACACCATCTAACAACCTGACAAACAAATATATAAATAAAAAGGTGTAGGTTGAAGGAAAAAATAAAGAAAATTTCTCTGAGAAAATTTGCATAACATCAACGGATTTTATACCTTTGCCGAAAATATGACTAGTCATGACTACGAAAGTAACTATTATCAAGAACTACCGTAATACAGAGACATTGCGGCAAATTGATTTGGAGGAGTTGATAACGAGCATCCGCTCTTGCCAGTATGCACAAGAGGTGAGTGAGTTGCGTAAGATATACCCGCTAGTGAAAGGACACCGCACGCAAGACGGGTCACTGAGCAGTTGGATACCTGCCATCAAAGACCTTCCCAGGGTGTGCTTCGCCCTGGAAATGGTAACGCAACGTCCCAACCGCCTCATCAAGAGCTATTCAGGACTGGTGCTCCTGGAGGTCAACAACCTGCCGGGACTCGAAGAGGCGGAGGCTGTGAGGAGGGGTGCCGCTGAGATGCCCCAGACACTGATAGCCTTCACGGGAGCCGATGGCATGTCGGTGAAGATCATATGCTGTGGTGAGCTGTTTCCTAACGAGGGAGGTGGACTTCCTGACGATATCGAGGATGTCCGCAACTTCCACCAGAACCTGTATGAACGGGCACGACTCGCCTACAACGGACAGCTGGGGGTGACCATCGAGAAACTGGAGCCGATGCCGGAGCGTATCTGCTATGTGTCAGCAGACCCGCAGATTGTGTATAACCCACTTGCCGTACCCTTCTATGCCCTTGCCGAGAAAGCCACCGACAACCATCTGCGTCTGATGGTCCAAGTCGACCGGACGGTGGGAAGTATCGACAGCGACCGCATCGTGTCACTCCATACCGCCTATGAGTTCAACCTGACAAAGGCAATGGATGACGCTGAGGGCATCACCGATCCCGACCAGCAACGGCACATGGTACTGACCAGACTCGCCGAATACTGTCAGAAGACGGGGATACCGATGGCACTGGCACGTCAGATGGCAAAGGGGAAGTCGTGGCTGAACACCGATCCGCTGCTGGTGGACAAAGTGTTTGAGAACGCTTACCGGCAAGAGCAGAGCAAGCAATACAAACAAAAGAAAAGAGCGGAACTGACGGGTAATATCCCACCAGAGGCATTGTTGGCGATGAAAATCAACCTCTTTCTGAACAGCAACTACGACCTTCGGAGGAACGTGATGAGGGGAGTGGCGGAATACAGGGAGCGCAAAGGACTGGGTTTCTCCTTCCAGGACCTGACGGAGGAGGCCCGCAACTCCATCACGATGAGGGCACTGGAACAGGGTATCAAATGCTGGGACAAGGACATCCGCCGCTATGTGAACTCCAATGACATCACCCTCTATGACCCTATCAACGACTACCTCGACCAGCTGGTGCCCTGGGACGGAGAAGACCGGGTGACACCATTGGCGCAGCGGATTCCCACGGACTACAGGGAATGGACTGACCTGTTTCATATCTGGATGCGCTCCATGGTGGCGATGTGGCTCGGCAAGGGACAGCTGACCGGTAATGCCCTCGTACCTTTATTAATAGGAAGACAAGGATGCGGCAAGTCGTCGTTCTGCCGACTGCTACTGCCCAAGGAACTGCTCGACTATTACAACGACCGCATCAACTTCAAGAACGAGGCAGACCTGAACCTGGGACTGACCTCCTTTGCCCTCATCAACCTCGACGAGTTCGACAAGATCACCCAGCGGCAACAGATCGTACTGAAATACCTGCTGTCGACAGCGGACCTGAAATACCGTCCTCCCTACGGGAAGGCATATACCACCAACCGGCGCTACGCCTCGTTCATCGGTACCACCAACGAACCGACTCCCCTCACCGACCCTACCGGCTCACGCCGTTTCATCTGTGTCAGCATCGACGGGGATATTGATTTCGAGACCCCTGTCTACCATGACCAGCTCTATGCCCAGCTGAAACAGGAGATCAGGGAGGGTGAACGCTATTGGCTGACCAGGGAGGAGGAGCAACGGCTGATGCGCCATAACCTGCAATACCAGCAGTTGAACGGACTGGGTGAGATGATTCTGTCGCTTATCCAGAAGCCCCGTGAGGATGAGGAGGGCGAATGGGTATCGCTGAAAGAACTGTCAGCATTGATCAAGGAGAACTTCAAAGGATATCAGGAGGAAGCAAGCAACCTTGTCAAATTGGGCAACTACCTCAACCGACCTGAGTACAAGTTCAAGAGCAAGCGCACCAACAGTTATGTGATGTACTGGATTAAGAGAAGAGTGTAATATTATTAGGAACTATTTGGGTATTTCAAATAAAAAGAGTACCTTTGCACCCGTTTACAAAACATCCATCAAAATGTGTCAAGATTTAGTTTCTATTATTATGCCGACTTTTAATACTGCGAAGTTTGTTTCCGACAGTATTGAGAGCGTTCTGAATCAGACATATACAAATCTAGAATTGCTCATCACTGACGATGGCTCTTCAGATGGAACAAGAGATATTCTTGAGAATTATAAGAAAAAAGATTCAAGAATCAAGGTTTTTTATTTGGAAGGTAACCAAGGAGCAGGTCCTGCACGTAACAAATGTTTGAAAGAGGCACAAGGACGCTATATAGCATTTTGCGATAGCGACGACAGATGGATACCCACTAAATTGGAAAAACAAATTCAGTTTATTCAGGAGAAAAATTGTAGTCTCACTTATTCCTCTTATATTCTTTGTGATGAAGACAATCGAGAAGAAGGCATTTTCATTGCACCAAAGAAAGTGACTTATGCAGGAATGCTGAGAGATGACAAAATAGGATTTCTGACTGCTTTATACGACTTAAAAGCTGTAGGCGAAAAATTCTACTTTCCATCACTTCGTAAACGACAAGATTGGGCTATGGTCATTCTGTTGCTAAAAAAATGTCGTGTCGCATATGGTTTAAAAGAACCATTAGCTTACTATCGCCTTCGTCATAACTCTATTTCGAGAAATAAATGTGCACTGATTAGTTATAATGCCAATGTTTATAAACAAATCCTTGGTTTTTCCACATTCAAAGCGTATCTTTTCCTTTTTACAATATTCCTTCCAACCTATGCAATAAAAATGATAAAACTCAAATTTGACAGTTTCTTATTTATGAGAAAACGGAAAAACAGTTTTAATTAAAAGTGATATTTTTACTCATATAAAGGCAATAATACTCCCTTTTGATAGTTATAATTTATAAAAGGACATTGCTAATGATTATATATATACTCGCAACATTTATTGTAAGTGCCGTTTGTGGATTTATCTTTACACCTTTAATCTTAGACTTCTGTCAAAGGAAAAACCTCTATGATATCCCCAACGGTCGGAAA
>Ga0326511_10001633_pt1 | contig 18479 bp, 19 predicted proteins | sample 0_2496_0518_D_FD_203701 | JGI IMG/M metagenome (GOLD analysis project Ga0326511, IMG submission 203701) | Bovine rumen microbial communities from UC Davis, California, United States - 0_2496_0518 | ecosystem: Host-associated > Mammals > Digestive system > Stomach > Rumen | place: USA... | reverse complement strand
TTGAGTATTGCAAGCAGAACGGCATTTCAACCCTGCTTGTCAGTGAGCTGTCAAGGATGGGTCGTAATGCCTTTGAGGTTCTTGCCTCTGTCAAGGAACTGCTTGACTGTGGCATCAACCTCTATATTCAAAAAGAACAGTTCAACTTGTTGGGTGAGGATGGCAAGCCATCCCTATTCGCTCCAATCATGCTCGCTACGCTATCGACCTGTGCGCAACTGGAACGTGAGAACATCACCTTCCGTTTGCAGTCAGGTCGGAAGCAATATGTAGTCAAGGGAGGACGATTGGGGCGAAAACCGGGTTCAGTAAAGACTGTCGAACAGAAACGAGAGGAATATAAGGATGTCATAGCCCTGTTGAGGAAGGGCTACGTCATCCGCGATGTGGCGAAACTCACAAAAAAGAGTGTGAGTACGGTTCAGCGGGTGAAGAAAGAGTTCTGTTGAAGTTCACACAAGATTTAGAAGCCAGTAATAGGGATAGGGTGAAAAATTTATATTTTATTGACCTTAGCTCTTAAAAGATCTTTTTCGCCCTTTCTACTTAGGACTTGCATTGATATTTGATCTAAAGGAACTGTATCGCCTATTGCTGGTTGTTCTCCATCAAAACTTAAAGGAAAATATTGTGGCCTTCCCTCTTTTTTTAAGAATAAACACAAAGTTTTTCCAAATTCACTTGAAACAATTTTTGCAGAAGTAAAAAGGCTCTGGTCTTCCTCGTCCAGAGCTACTTCATCTTTAACCTCCCAAATTTTGCCCGTGTTAGGATCTGTTATACTATGCATGCAATATTCATTTTAGTATGCAAATATACTAAAATTATAATTTAAAAAACTTATAGTGTGAAACATTTAACATATGTTATTAAAGCGATGAACAGAAACAAGTTTTTCTGTCATCAAATCAGTATGTATTATATCAACTTTAGTTCAAAACAACATTTTTTTGATTATTGCCTTTGTACTTTGCAAATATTTCATTATATTTGCACACGAAACGCCTATAAATGATAGATTTCTACTAAAATGAAAGAGTATACGCATTATAATCGCATCAAGTCTGTCTTGGCAGAGAAGAACAAGACAGGAACGTGGCTTTCTGAACAAATGGGCCGCAATCTAGGAACTGTATCACGATGGATGACCAACAAAGTGCAGCCATCAGTAGAACAGTTATTTGAGATAGCTAATCATCTCGACGTGGACGTGAAGGAACTTTTGGTTTCCTCAAAAAGGCCAGCTTTATAGATGAAGCTATCATTTTGTACAGAAAACTGGGGATTTCGTGTAAAAACGTTATAATTTCATCCGAGTTAGACATATTTCGACTATTTTTGCATTGTGAAAACTTAAAGATTTACCGTTAATGGCTCAACAACTGATATATTTCAACTCAAGAGATAGTCTTATTAGAATAGATGTGTCTAAGATTGTCTATTTTGAGGGAGACGGAAATTATACCCATATCGTGACCGCTAACAAGATAAAATCCTGTTTGACTATGAACCTGTCGCATACAGAAGAAGCTTTAGCTGCTCAGATTGGAGAACACGCTAAACGTTTTATGCGCATAGGAAAACGTTTCATAGTGAACATGGGATATATCTATATGGTGGATATTCTGAAGCAAACACTAACTCTATCTGACAATGAAAATTTCGTTTATCAGTTGCCCGTTTCAAAAGAGGCTCTTAAAAACGTGAAGGATATTATAGTTAAAGCAAGAATTTGATATGGAGATAATAATAGGACGAGATCAACAAACTCAGAAGTTGAGTATCATAAAGGATGGTGTAAAGCATCTATATGGTCAAGAGGGTTATGCTCCTATGAACGTAAGTCGACAGCACATTTCCTTGCAGTCACTTTCTGATAATAAGTGGAAAGTACAAAATTTAAATGACAAAAATACAACCTATGTAAACGGAATAGGAGTTGAAAGTAAAGTAGTATCTAAAAATGACAAAATTGAACTTGGAGAGTCTCGCTTCATCTTTCCGTGGGTTTCAATAGACGAGGTTGGCGACGAGGCAATCGATATCAGTCCTTTAAAAGAAATATGGGATGACTACGATGAGCAACGTATTCAGCATCAAATAGCAGAGAGGAAATTTAATGCTGCAAGATCAGCTACTGGCATCATTACTATGTTAGCCATAGCATGTAGCATAATACTTGGACATGGACCTATTTATGTGTGTTTGTATGTGTTAGCAATAGGAATCTCAGTATTCCTAACTTATCAAGCTTACAAAAAATCATCAGAAGTTCCTCGTCAGCAAAGAGACATGAACAAGGAATTCCAGCAGAGCTATGTTTGTCCTAAATGTGGTCACTTTATGGGATTTCAGGATTTTGAAGTGCTGAATCAAAGTGACTCTTGTCCTTATTGCCATACTAAATACAAAAAATAAGAAACGATAAAATTGATAGAATATGAAGAACGAAGATGCTTTATTACAAAATGGTATCAATATTGATACAGACAAAAACAATAAGGAAATTAATAGTCCTTGGAAATTGGTTACCCTTGGTGGAGTTGCAGGTATTCTGATGGGGGCTGGTTCTTTATATGGAGGCCAGATGGTTGCAAAAAATCTCGAATCAGATAAGACTGTTGAAGAAAGCTCTGACACTCAAATAAAAGAAGACGGAGTAAAAGTTGCTGAAGTGGAGCAAGGCCTCTCGTTTGGTCAAGCTTTTGCTGCCGCTCGTGCAGAGGTTGGACCTGGTGGAGTTTTCTACTGGCACGGCGGAATTTATAACACATATTATGCAGAAGAATGGAATTCAATGACTCATGTAGAGAAAAACGATTTTGCACAACGTGTTCAACCTGAAATTCATCCAAATGAGTTATCAACTCCAACTGACGCAAATACTCATGTCGTAGTCGTTCACCACGTATACCATACAGAGGAAATTCATCAACCTGAACCGAGTACGGAAGATGTGAAGGTTGTTCACCATCATGCTAATGATAATGAGATACAAGATGGTGATGTGCATATAGTAGGCTTTGCGAATGTTCAAGGTCACATAGCAGTAGGAGTTGACATGAATAGTGACGGAATGGCAGATGTTGCCATTATTGATGTCGATGACAATTTGGAAATCAGCAATCCAGACATTATAGTAGACAGGAATGGTAATATGGCTACTGTTGGTGAAATTGTTAATAGCAACCAACCAAACTTGGAGTCTACAAATGAGGCTCTTGACATCCCAGATGATTCTTCTGCAGAAACAAGCTATCCTCTATATGATATTTAAAAACGAATGCAGGTAAAGAGAATTCAATGTCCTCAATGTGGAGTCGTTCTTGATGTGAAGAATTCAAAGAATGAGGCTGTAAAACAGATTACATGTCCATCATGCAATACTGTTTTACAGGTTAAGTTTGCCCCGCAAAATGATCCAATAGAGGCTCATACTTACTATGCGCCTAAAACAAACAAGGACCAATACGGTAAAACAGAATTAGCATCGCCATCGACAATTCATAAATCTGCTTGTCTTATATATGGAGAAACGACTCTTCCTCTAGAGCTAGGCGATAACATTATTGGGCGAAAAGGTCAGACATCCAAAGCATCAGTTCAAATTGCCACGGATGATCGTTATTTGAGCCGTCAGCATTGCCGGATCACCATTACAACCCTTTGTGATGGGACACTTAAAGCTATTCTACGAGACTATCAAAACAAGAACATGACATTTGTGAATGGTCAAGTAATAGAACAAGGGGATGAAATCCGATTATCAGATGGCTGTAGAATTACAATGGGTAACACAACGGTAACTTTCAAATTCACATGATGTATGAAAATAGAATTGTTCACCCCGCTTTCGATTCACGAAATAGGCAAGCGCAAAAATCAAGAGGATGCCTTGTGGCCTGAAGAGGCAATAGCAGATAGTCGTCTTTTCATTCTATGTGATGGAATGGGGGGCTATGAACATGGTGAAACTGCCAGTCAGACAGTGTGTCTAACTATACCCCATGTGCTACGTCGTTCCATGAGTTTAGAGAGTGATTGCCTTTCCGATGAGGATTTGCTCAGTTGTTTAGAGCGTGCTTATCAGGAACTTGACCGCATGGCAGGAGAGAGTACGCAGAAAATGGGAACGACCATTGCCTTACTATATTTTGGCAGGAAAGGTGCAATTGCAATGCACATGGGAGATAGCCGTATTTACCATATCCGGCCGAATGTTGGCATACTTTATCAATCTCGAGATCATTCTCTTGCAACAGAACTGTTCCAAGCAGGTGAAATAACCTACGAAGAAATGCTAAACTATCCCAAGAAAAACATTGTGACTCGTGCCATGATGCCAGGAGAAGAGAATCGTATGCACCCTGATATTATACATATCACGGACATTCAGCCTAACGACTATTTCTATATTTGTTCTGATGGAATGTTGGAGCAAATGAACAATCAACAGATAATGTTCGTTTTCTCGTCGAAAAATACAGATGAGGGGAAATGTCGGCAGTTAGTTAATGAAACAAAAGACAATCAAGACAATCACAGTGCATGGATTGTTCATATTAACAATGTGATTATGGAAGATGATGAAAAACTCCTTCCCAATGAGGAATTAACAGCTAAATGCAATATGGCGATTAGTTTACCTAAGATGGTATATGAAGAAAACGATGATGTTCAAATAGTAAAATATGGAAAGAGTTCTGTTTATAAAATTATCAAAAATATATTTCTAAAATGATGATGTTATGAAGAAAAATATAATTATACTATTATTAGTTTTAGTTCCATCGTTATTGATGGCACAGACATCTGGTGGGACAATAAAACGTCCTAACCAAAAGAAACAATCCATTATTGAAAGACCATCAGAACTAAAGTCAAAGGGTAGTGGACATCAAGCTAAATCAAAATTAGAATTAGAATTGGAAAATTGTTCATACGAACGTGCCCAAATCTGTGATGATAATTATGACTTGTGTTATTATATAACATATCCTTCTTTCTTAACGAGAAGCTATCCAAACGATGATAATGAATTTAAGAATGTCTTTAGGAAGAATAACGATTTGAAGATAGAAACATGGGAATTATGGAATCATATAGAAGTTGATTATGACTGCAACGATGTTTATAATCTATTAAAATCAAGCACAGACACTTTTCATAGCATAAAAAGTAAAGAGGTTATAGTTCGTGGAATATTTGTAAATGGAAAAAAATACTATACGAAAGCTGTATTTGATAAAGATGACAATGTTATTTATGCTCGAATGACATATTCAAATAATTTGTCTACGATTGCCGAGAAGCAACTAATCAAGCAAGTATTTGATAGTTTCCCAAAATAATATTATATATGCAGCACCTAAGAGCAAATACCACCTTGCAAGGTGGAAAATATAGAATAGAGCGTTTGCTGGGTCAAGGAGGCTTCGGCAACACATACGTTGGCTATAATACCACTTTTGATGAGCGTGTAGCTATAAAAGAGTTCTTTATGCAGGGCGTGAATGGACGGGACGATTCTACTGGCTTTGTGAGTGTGAGTCTTGCTGCAAATGTTCAGCAGTTTGAGGAGCAGAGGGAAAAGTTTAAAAAAGAAGCCTTGCGCATCCGTAAACTCAATAATCCACATATTATCAAAGTTCATGATTTATTTGAGGAAAACGGCACAATCTATTATGTGATGGACTTTGTAGATGGCGAGAACCTTGCTGAAAGATTAAAGCGAACAGACAAACCGTTTAGAGAGCAAGAAGTCGAAATCATTCTTCCTCAAATACTTGATGCATTGAAGACGGTTCATGAATCAGGAATATGGCATCTTGACTTAAAGCCTGCCAATATTATGATTGACAAGTCTGACAATGTGACCCTCATTGATTTTGGTGCGTCCAAACAACTGAATACACAAAAAGGTGGGGCGACAACATCAACAGCTATCAGTTACACCAACGGTTATGCTCCACGTGAACAGATGGAGCAGAACTATGACAAGTTCGGCCCTTGGACTGATTTCTATTCCCTTGGCGCAACTCTATACACGCTGCTTACAAATAAGCGTCCTTCGTTACCTACAGACATTGATGATGATGTGACAGAAGACAAACATGTTGCTCTTCCATTTCCACCAGAGATCGCAAATACAAATGTTCGCAAACTAATATTGTGGATGATGTCAACCAATAGGAATTTAAGGCCTCAGAAAGTGGTTGACATTCTTGATAAATTAAGTGACAAGACAGTTGCTACAGAAGATACTATCGATGAAGAAACACTATTAGCTGTTCCAGATCGTAAGAAGGAATCATTAGATGAAAAGCAAGATAATACCTCAATAAATGATTCTCATTCACAGCTTACTCAAAATGAATCAATCATCTCGAAAAGTAGAATACCAGTTTATTTCGGTTGTGGTTTATTTAGTATTCTTATTATTGGTGCCATGATTGCACTTATTATTAATTCAAATAATAATTCTATCGATGTTGAAAACACTGTAGACGAAAATGCACCTGCTGTTATAGATACTAATGCAAATGCTTCTAATGTCGCTAATTTGCGAATAGAATCATCGTTAGGAGAATATAAGTATACAGGTGCTGTTGATGAAAATCAATTACCAAATGGTGTTGGCGAAGCGATTTTTACTGATGGCCGCCAATATAGGGGACCATTTGTGAAGGGCATTCTTACTGGGCAGAACGCATACTTTAGATACCCTAACGGTGATGTGTTCGAAGGAACATTTAAGGACAACTCTTTCTTTGAAGGGAAATATACTATAGCAGATGATGGTAGTTATTTCATTGGCACATTCAAGAACGGGCAACCTAATAGAGGGACTTGGTATGACAAGAATGGTAATAAGCTATAAATGAAAGTTATGATAATGAAGTATCTTTTTTTATCTGTCTATCTTCTGTCACCCTTACGTACGATGGCACAAGCATCTGGTGGAGAGATAAAGAGATCTATTAAGATGCAGTCTAGCAACACTACAATAATCAGTCCTGTCATCAAATGTTTGATTAAAAACATGGTGTTTGTGGAAGGTGGTACCTTTACAATGGGGGCCACATCGGAACAGGGCGGCGATGTATCTAGTGATGAGAAACCCACTCATGGGGTTAAGCTTTCCTCGTTCTACATTTGCAAGTATGAGGTTACACAAGAGGAGTGGCAGGCCGTTATGGGAAGTAATCCGTCAGAATATAAGGGAACCAAACACCCCGTGGATAATGTTAGTTGGAAAGATTGCCAGGATTTTATCAGTAAACTAAACACTATAACGGGCAAACAATTCCGTCTGCCGACTGAGGCTGAGTGGGAGTTTGCCGCTCGTGGTGGCAATCTAAGCAAAGGTTACAAATATGCGGGGAGCAACAATCCTACTACCGTCGCATGGTATGACTGCTACCCCAACGGTTCTCACAATGTTGGCCAGAAAAAGGCTAATGAACTTGGGCTATACGATATGAGTGGAAACGTATATGAGTGGTGTAGTGACGGGTATGGTTTTTATAGTAGCAGTTTGCAGATAAATCCTTCTGGTGTTACTAATGGAACTGACCACGTGATTCGTGGTGGCGGATGGTTTTCCTTAGACGCGAATGACTGTCGCTTAAGCTATCGGTTTCACCTTAATTTGTACGAACGCAACCCCTTTGTCGGACTGCGTCTAGCCCTATGAGTTAATGACTATTGGCAGTATTCTAAGTTGTAATTTCTCAAAAAACAGATGTTCGAAGTGGACTAATCCAAACATTAAATTATAATAGTATGTGTATATTTATAATGAAAGATAGTATGTGGAAGCTCTTTAGGGTTATATCTCATAAAAGGGTCTTAATAGGGTTTTTGATAACCGTTCTACCAATTGCCGCTATTGCTCAAAGTTCTGGCGGGCAAATAAAACGACCTTTAAAAAGCAAACAAGTAACCAATTCCAAGATAAAGCAAGGTATAGAGAAAGATGCAATAACAGACAAAAATTATTCAGGGACTGATATTATTAGATTGATTAGTCAATACCTAATAAATTCTAAAGGTGAGAATTATGCAATACCTTATGATATATTCTTTATCAATAAAAGTTTAAAAGAAGAAAGAAATGGAATAGAAATGGAAGAATATGGCAATTATTCCTTTGCTAAAAAATATAGAGCTCAGTTGACCTTAGACGGGAAATCATTGGGTGGTATTTGGTATATTTCATTAAGAGGTCCACAAGCTGGCGCATTTGTCTTGGAAATGCAGTCATCAACTACCAAAGATGGTATGGAATATATAAAGAAAGGAATAAGGACTAATCTGTCTGGAAAGTTAATAAAAGATGATGTGAAAAATCCTTCGATATATTCCACATATCTTTATAAAGTTAAAAATGGCTATGTCTTGCTTGATTTCAATATGGGAGCAGGTCAAGTTATGGTTAGTATTACAGTTAGCAATATGATTGGAGAACTCGAAAACGAACTATAAGTATTGGATGACAATAATTCTAAACACAATAAAGAAAGACTATCTGTATGAATATGACAAATAAAATAAATGGCATAAAGAAATCACTATTGACTTTCTGTGGAACACTTTGTGTAGTTATTGCATGTGCTCAAGCTAGTGGTGGGCAAATCACTCGGAAGAAGAGTAACAAAGCAGTCCAAAGCACTCACAAGTCGTTTACAAAAAAGCAATTTGTTGTGACAAATGCGAAAGAATTACTTGACGCGATAGGAAGTAATCGTGAAATTATCGTAAAGACCTCAGCCCCAATTGATTTAACAGATGAAATGGTTAAAAGGCTTAATGCTGGGTCAGTAATAGAGCACAAGCTTGAAAAGAATGTTGCAAAAGGATTGTACGCTGATTGGGGGATGAGTGGACCTGGTGTTGTATTTGCTGGATTAACAAATCTTACGATTAAAGGTTTTCAGAAAAATACAAAAATAACGGTTGAAAGTTATGAATGTGCTGTAATCAGATTAAGTAAATGCTCAAATATTAAGTTTGAGCAGTTGGTGTTAGGGCATAACCGCGGTACGTGTTATGGTCCAGTTATTCATGTTGATACATGCAAAAATATAACTGTTTTGTCATCGGGATTGTTTGGATGCGGAACTGAGGGCTTTTATATAAATAATAGTACTGGTATTATCTGTAAGAACACTCAAATATATAGTTGTAGAGATTATATTATTAGCATTATTGGAAGTTCAAGAAATATACATTTTTCTGAGTGTAGAATGTATGATATTGGCGATGCTAAATGGCCTACACTGTGTGGTGGTTTTGTGATTGGGAAAGGCATAAATGACATTGTGTTTACTAATTGTAATATATCCAACATTAATGGGGATTTGTTCAATAAAGTAGAAAGCAAGCTTTTGCTAGAAAACTGTCAAATAAGCCATGATAAAGACAAATCTGGTGACATGTCAAATGTTGTGTTAAATAATTGTCAATGGATTGTTCCTAAACCTAAAAGAGGAGGACTTTGAATGTGATAAGTATGAAAAGAATAATACTTTTATTCTGTTGTTTGGCTATTTCCGCATGGAGCATGTCACAGAATGCTGGTGGCATGATAAACCGACCGAAGATTGGTGATAATTCTCAAAAGTCATCAAATCCGAAGAATTATAATCATAATAACCAAGATAAGAAGGCTTATGTAGGATTTTTCAAATATGATTCTGTTTGTGGATTTGAGGAGGGCATGGCAATGGTAACACTAAATGGGAAACATGGATATATAGACAGCACTTGTCATGAAGTAATTCCATGTAAATATGATGACGCGCGTTCTTTTAGCGAAGGTTTAGCATTTGTAGAATTCAATGGTGAATGGCAGTGTATAAACAAGTTAGGGCGTGTAGTGTTTTCGTATAATAACAGCTCTTTATATTTTTGTTTTAATGAAGGTCTTACAAAAGTGTCGCAAAACGGGAAGTGGGGATTTATTAATAAAAAGGGAGAAGTAATCATCCAATTTAAATATGATGATGCAAATCCCTTCAACGAAGGTTTGGCAAGTGTAAAGCTTAGTGACAGATGGGGATATATTGATAAAGCGGGAAATGTAGTTATTCCTTTTATACATAACTATCCTATTGGTTACTCTTATCATGAGGGATTGGCAAAGATTTACCGTAATGGGAAGTGGGGATTTATCAACAAAAAGGGAGAAGAGATAGTTACTTGCAAATATGTAAATGCTGAATATTTTAGTGATGGGGTTGCCTGGGTGCAATTTAGTAATGATAATAAAGATTGGGGTATCATAGATAAAACCGGTCATGAGGTAATTGCAAGATATGGAATACGCAACCCGTTCAGCGATGGTTTGGCAAGTGTTGCTTCAAACGGGAAATATGGGTTTATAGATAAAAAGGGACATGTAGTTATTCCATTTAAATATGATGATGCAAGACCATTCCAAGAAGGTCTTGCAAGGATAATGCTAAATCACAAATATGGGTTCATCGATAAAACAGGGCGAGTGGTTATTCCATGCATATATGAAAATGCACATCATTTTAGTGAAGGTTTCGCAGCTGTAAAGTTAGGTGGCAAGTGGGGATTTATAGACAAAACAGGAAAACCGTTATTATTAACTCGATAAACGAAAAAGCAATGAAAAAAGTATATCTCATAATTATATGCTTGATTATTTCCGAATGGTGTATGTCACAGAATGCGGGAGGCATGATTAGTCGTCCCAATTCTGCTAAGGGTATTCACAAACCTGTATCTTCAAATAATCAAAAGATTAGAAATCAAGAAAAAAAGGCTGATTCCAGATTTTTCAAATATGATTCTGCTGATGATTTTGAAGAAGGAATGTCCCTAGTGACATTAAATGGAAAAGTAGGATACATTGACAACACCGGGCGCGAAATAATTCCATGTAAATATGAATTTGGATCAGGAATCTTCCGAGAGGGATTGGCTAAAGTGCGTCTTAATAAGAAGTACGGCTATATAGATAAAACAGGACATGTGGTAATTCCTCTCAAGTATGATAATGCTGATTTTTTTCATGATGGGCTCGGTTGTGTAAAGCGGAATGATTTATGGGGATTTGTCGACAGAAAAGGCAACGAAGTAATCTCTTGTAAATATAATAGTTTCTTACCTCCAAGGTTTTCCGATGGGTTAGCATTAGTTTATAGCAGTTATATAGATAAAAAAGAGCGTGTTGTTATCCCGTACAAATTTGAGGGCATTGGAAATTTTAGAGAAGGTCTTGCCTGTGTGAGACAAAATGGCAAATACGGTTTTGTTGACAAAAAGGGCAACGAAGTTGTTCCGTGCAAGTATGATTGGGCTAACGATTATAGTGAAGGACTTGCCTCAGTAAAACTTAATGGCAAATATGGCTATATTGACAAAACAGGACAATTGATTATTAGCTGTAAATATGATTCCGTTGGATATTCACATCATGGTGGTGTCACACATGATTATAGTTTGTTTTCTGAAGGCTATGCTTGTATGAAGTTGAAAGGAAAGTATGGTATTATTGATAAAGTAGGGAATGAAGTCATTCCGTTCAAGTATGACGAAGCTTTTTCTTTTAAAGAAGGTCTTGCTTTAGTTGTTTCTAAAGGCAAGTATGGGTTTGTTGATACGTCTGGAAATGAGGTAATACCGTGCAAATATGGTTATGCAGATCACTTTTGTGAAGGCTTAGCAAGAATCAGTACCAAACAAGGCAATGGTTTTATTGACAAAACAGGACGTGTCGTTATTCTCTGTAAATACGAACAAGTAGGGCATTTTAGTGAGGGCTTTGCACCAGTGAAATTAGGTGGCAAGTGGGGATTTATTGATAAGAAAGGGAAACCTTTATTGCTTATCGACAATTCTAAGGAGGGAAAAACTCAGAGAGGGGAACTTTAAGGCGTATGTTTGATAATAATGGTTAGCGATAAGATTCAATTAAAAGATATTATCATCATGAAGAAGGGAACCGGCTCTGCCTATAAGATAGTTAATTCGCATGAAGAATTAGTTAAACTTTTAAAACATGCGATGAAAAGAAATATTGTCTCCATAGAAAATGTGGAGTGCTCATTTGAATTGAATCTTAGTAAGCTATTAATAGATGCCAAGATTAGTAAGATTGCTGAGAAACAGGATACATTGACCTTTCCTCAGCCTTTACTTCTTTCAAATGTAAAATGCAAAACACTCGTAGTTGAATCCATTTGTTTAGATGACTCCAGTTTTCTTCTGATACAGGAATCTCATGTTGACTCTCTTAGAATATGTTCCTGTAAATTCAAGTCATTCGAAATAGAAAACTCAGTTATTCCAGACCTGACTATTGAGGATAGTGTCATCCACGATAATGTAATTCTTGATTTTTCATGTGTGCCACTAACATCTCCAATTAAGATAAACTTTGATGACACTATTTTTGATGGCAATTTGAATATTTGCAATTTAGTATTGAAAGATAAAGAATCCGAGTTTATAATGAGTGGAAACAAATCACGTATAAGGGGCGATATGTTATTATACAATTTAGCTGTAATATGGGGAAACATAGACCTGTCATGTGATTTTATGCATGATTGTATTTTCCGGAAGCTTAATAGTTCTTTAGAGGAAAATGAGGGAAAGACCATGTTGAATGCTGGAACAATTATTTTTAATGGCGGGCGCATAAAGAACGATTTGGTTTTTGAATATTGTCACATTCACAATCTAAGCATCTCAAACACTCAAATAGGTGGCACTCGTGAATTTATTTTCTCTTTCAACCAAATGCAAGCAGATGCAGCTACCATATTCAGAGATTGTGCTTTAAAGAGGAATAGTATCTTGCTTGCAGACAAATATACAGCGGAGATATTTGATTCACATTTAAAAGAAAATGCTGTAACTACATATAGAAAATGGAGCAATTTGTTTAAAAAAAGAGATAAGAGAAAAACATTACGCCATTTGTACTATACATTAATGTGGGAACCTATAGCATTGTTGATACCTTCTTTAGTCTCAAGCGAAGGAATACTTTTGTGGCTTAATAAATACTCTAACAATTTCAACAGAAGTTGGATAAGGGGAGTTTTCTTTACTATGATAATATCTCTATTATCATATTATCTTCTTAACTATGTAGGGATGGAGCAACCTTATTTTATTTTTGATATACATTTTAATGGATTTGGAGAAGTGATTAAAGGCTATTTGTCATTATTGGACATCTTTAATATGACAAAATTGTCTGACAATGTGGATTTTGGACTAACTCCATTGGGGTATATTATACTCTTTGGATCCAAGATATTCATATCTTATGGCATTTGGCAGACGATATATGCGTTTTTTAAGTATCGGAAATGAAACAAATAAATACAAAGAATCACAGCTTACTATGATCCATTTTAACTAAACAACAGAACAAGAAAAAATGTTATATAAATATGGCAAACGATATAGAAAAGAATAATGGCGAGATTATTATTTATCAGTCGGAAGATGGCAAGACTAGGCTGGATGTCAGACTGGAGGATAAAACCGTTTGGCTGACACAGGAACAAATAGCAATGCTATTTAGCAAAGGAAGGTCAACTATAACTGAACACATTTCGAATATATTTAAAGAAGGTGAATTAGAAAAAGAGAAGGTATGTCGGAAATTCCGACATACCACTCAACATGGTGCTGTAGAAGGGAAAACACAAAGCCAAGAAGTCACGCTTTACAACCTTGATGTCATCATCTCAGTGGGTTATCGCGTGAAGTCGATTGTTGGCACACGCTTCCGCCAGTGGGCTACGGAGCGACTGGCAGAATATATCATCAAAGGCTTTACGATGGACGATGAACGGCTGAAGAATCTGGGAGGCGGCGGCTACTGGAAGGAACTGTTAGACCGCATCCGCGACATTCGTTCTTCTGAAAAGGTGATGTATCGCCAAGTGCTCGATCTCTATGCCACCAGCGTTGACTACGATCCTCGCACAGAGACTTCGAGGCTGTTCTTCAAGATGGTTCAGAACAAACTACACTATGCTGCACATGGGCATACAGCAGCTGAAGTAATCTATGACCGAGCAGATGCAGAAAAGCCTTTCATGGGGCTGACCTCGTTCAAAGGGGAACTACCATGTATCAATGACATCAAAATTGCCAAGAACTACCTGACGGCAGATGAGTTGAAGATACTGAACAATCTCGTATCGGGATACTTCGACTTTGCAGAAACACAGGCCCTTCGCCATCGCCCGATGTATATGGAAGACTATGTGAGACAGTTGGACAATATCCTTTCAGCTAATGGCGAAGAATTGTTGGTGGGGGCTGGTACTGTGTCTCATGAAGAGGCTATGGACAAGGCATTGGCAGAATACAGGAAGTTCCAGGTGAAGACATTGTCACCAGTAGAGCAGGCATACTTGGAATCAATCAAACTCATAGAAAAGAAGGCGAAAGGTAAAAACAAGTCTGATCATTAGCATGGAGAATACAAAGATGTTAGGCGCATTAGCTGGCGATATAATAGGCTCGATATATGAGTTTCAGAACGTGAAGTCAACAGACTTTGATTTGTTTACCCCATGGAGTACTTTCACGGATGACTCTGTGATGACCTTGGCTGTGGCAAAATGGTTGGTTGAGGACGATATCCATACTGTACATTATTTAATATATTGTATGCAGGAGCTTGGTAATCGCTATCCCAATGCTGGTTATGGTGGAAATTTTATGAGTTGGCTCAGAGAGGACGAGCCACAACCATACAACAGCTGGGGTAATGGTGCTGGAATGAGAGTAAGTTCTGTTGGACTTTATGCTGAATCTTTGGAAGAAGCTCTGTCCCTTGCGGAAATAACAGCCTCGGTCAGCCATAACCATCCTGAAGGGGTAAAGGGAGCTCAGGCAATCGCTGCAAGTGTGTTTCTTTGTCGGAAAGGAAAAACGAAGCAGGAAATCAAAGATTATGTGAAGACGACATTCGGTTATAATTTGGACAGGACAATATCAGAGATACGACCTCACTACGATTTTGATGTGTCTTGCCAAGGTAGTGTACCAGAGGCCATTATTGCGTTCTTGGAAGGGAACTCTTTCGAAGAGGTGATTCGTTTGGCTATTTCATTGGGGGGCGACTCTGATACCATCGCTTGTATGGCAGGGGCAATAGCTGCCTGTAAGTACCCAATTCCAAATAGTATAGTAGAGAGATGTGATAGCATTCTGACGGATGACCTCAGAGCTATTAAGGATAGGTTTATTGATTTCATTGAACAACAAAATCAAGAACGTGAGCCTGATATTATATGGAATATGAACGATGAAGATCACCCCATTGTTTCACAATCTGTAAGGTTGGCGCCAAAAGAATCAGAAGGAGAATGTGACATCTATGACTTGAAACGTTTCTTGCGAGCTCAAGATTATGAAAGTGGTGGTTATGCCGATGCATTACAAGAAATACGGAATGGCTGTAAACGTAAGCATTGGATTTGGTATATATTTCCTCAAATTAATGGACTCGGACATAGTGATTACTCTGAATACTATGGGATTAAAAGTTTAGAAGAAACTCGCGCTTATCTCGATAACGAGCAATTGGGTTATAGGATTAGGGAAATAACAGAGGCTCTACTTGACTTGGAAGGCAAATCTGCAACAGACATATTGGGAGGCATTGATTCTATGAAGGTAAAGTCATGCATGACCCTATTTGATTTGGTTTCACCAAACGACATCTTTGAAAGAGTTTTGGAAAAGTATTATGCAGGAAAGAGATGTGAATTGACTTTGAAGCGATTTGAAGAATAAGAAGAAGTTGAAGAATATGACAAAAAATAATCTGAGAATAACGATGACACAATCATTTGTGGTCAAGTTTTGCATGCTTATTGTTTTACTTGGTATAACCACTGTTAGTTATGGTAATAATCAAGAATCATCGTTAAGCAAATCTGCATCAGAAGATTGGTTAGCATTGTCTGATTCTGCGAAAAAGCGAATAGTGCGAGATAACGTCAATGCCCTTGATTCATTTGCGCTTGCAATGCCCATCATTGGCAGCGATACAGAATCAATATGGGTAGCTGATACCGTACATACAATGGCCCAACGAGTTAGAGAAGGACAACAATCGTTCATGAAGAATATGGCTGACATCTGTCAGATGCATAGCTATATAGCATACGGAATGTCATACTTCAATGCAATTATTGGACTCCCACATGATACAACAAAACTATGCAACTTTGTGTTGAAAGACATGCTGGCCAGCAGTGATTCTTTGCATCAGGCAATCATTGCTGATGAATATAAAAATATCAAGACGTGGAATGTTTTACGGTTTGAGTCAATCCTGAACATGCAGCTCTTCAATACGCTTAACGGCATGAGCAATCAGCCGACTTACACAGATCCAGATTTGGGGTATAGTGTGAGGTGCGAAATGATAATAGACAGCCTTATAAACAAAGGACAGTTATCGGATAAGGAGTTATTTCAGGCTTCTTGCTTTCTGGAATCCACATCGTTTTTCAAAATGATAGTTCCTTTGATTATTCTTTTTGACGGCAACTCTGGACTTGTTGCGAAGAACAAGGACTATATTACGGAGGCAGCTCTCTATTTTGACGCAAAGGCAAATCCTGTATTTGATTATTACTACGATGGCAAAGGAATACAACATCTGAGTGACAAAGAGTTCGAGGATTATATGCTGAAAGCAACAAGATACAAAGCGGATTTGCTAAGGATTGCAACACAAGAATTGTTGGCAATGAAAGAGAAAAGAAAGTGAATGTGGTTTGGCAGTTCGTAATAACGATAAAGGAAATAATTATGGTTATAGATACGAAATCATAGCTTATTAGGAATCTTGACCGAGTAGAAGGCCACCTCTCAAGCGCTAATGAAAATTTGTATAATTTTGGACTAGAATAATAAAATACTTGAAGATGATAGAAGAAGAAAGCAATTGCGAATATATTACCAGAATGATATTGAGTATCTTATTGATACCAGTACTTATATTGGTACATTTGTATGTTAAAATAAAATTTGATATAGATAAGAAAAAAAAGTTAGTCTTTGATGATAGTGAAATTAATGAAGAGATAATTCTTATGGAAGAGGAAAGGGCAAGAAAGTGGAAGGAAGAATGGTGGAACAAACACTACATATTACGTTTCTTCCATAATTTGCCTCCAAGAAATGTTGTGACAAATCGTTAAGGCATGAAGAATATTGCAAAGATATCAGCAGCCTTATTGACTTTTGTGACATGTTGTTTTGAACCGATATGCCTCAATTCACATATTACATTACACACCTCGACCGTGCCTCTGGCTATAGTTTTGACCATACAGTTCCTTTGTGCGTAGTTCTTCGAGCGCACTAAGGGTACCGTCTTGCCAATAATACTCAACCTGAGGCTTGGCTTTGTTCCAGATATCCACACATAACTGATTCCTGTCACCACCATCGAAGGCAAGGAAAGCTTCGATGGTATTGGCCTGTTCTTGGTTCAGATGTCGCTGGAATGAGCAGTTACCCATCTCTATTACAGCCTTGACTGCTGCATCAAAGAGTTCTTCGCGTTTTTCAACTCTCTCATGGTATGAGTCCCAAGTTCCATCAGCGATACGCATGGCATCCTCATGGAGGGGCTTCAAATCCTCAAAATCAAGATTATAGTCAGGGTCTGTCTTGGCCATCATCTTGGCATACTGGAAGGCATCAATAACGTAGCTCTGTCGTCCTTTCACCGTTTTCTCTCCACTCATAGCTTCCTGAATGATGTCTTTCAAGTCCTTGGTGAACTCCTTTAAGCCTTTCTTCCACTGGTCAAATATGATTTTGACCACCTTCTTGAAGTTCAATGAGCAGAATGCAAAGATAAGATCGCGCACGACTTTCAGCCTATCCAACAGGTCGTTGTTGGCCTTCTTGGTATCAGAAAGCTCTTTTTCAAGCATCTCGATTCGCTCAACCTTGGTGATTTGTTGGCGGTTCCCCAAACCAAAGTCCTTCATGATGGGATTGCCGTTCTTATCGTAGGCCAGTCTAGCTTTCTCGAGTTTCTGGTCATAGTCTGTCTTCACTTTAGCTAAGGCTGCATCATAATTCTGTTTGGCCTCATTCTTTGCTTCCTGAACGGCTGCTTCCTTGTCAGCTTGGGCCATAGCTGCTAGTTCTTGCTTTTCTTCTTCAAGACACTTTGCATACTCTTCCCATGTCAGAGGCTTGTCGTTCTTGTCATCTGCCACCCAATATAGGAGATCCCCATCCTTGTCATGGGCTGTCGTGGCCTGGCGAAGTTCTTTTTCGTGGGCTGCTTGCTCATCCTCCATTGCCTTCCTGACAGCCGGACTAAGACCACTGTTCAGGAGTTTGTCGAACATGGATGCCTGTGCCAGTTTTTCGATTTCGGCTTTCTGCTCTTCAAGTTCCTTTTGGTTCTTCTGCTTCTTCTCTTCCTGCTTCTGGAT